>CERN01012826.1_pt1 | contig 115037 bp, 105 predicted proteins | sample 530761 | NCBI WGS metagenome assembly CERN01 (sample SAMEA2620947, study PRJEB7988) | marine metagenome | isolation source: saline water (ENVO:00002010), including | reverse complement strand
GATTTACAGTCTGATCCCTTTGGCCACTCGGGAACCCCTCCAGAAGGCGGCATATTCTGCTGAGGCACCCGGCCTTTGTCAACACGTTCCCGGAAGATTTTTCCCGGGCTGCGGTGTGGGCCCGCAGCGCCTCACACTGAGTCTGGTCCAGGGGGTGTCGCGGGGCTACACTCGCGGGCTGGGCCGGCGCGGAACTCCGATGGCCGGTTGAGCATGAACCCCACCCCGGACACCGATGAGCGACTTCCTCCCCCGACTGACACAGGATCTGATTGGCAACGGCACATTGATACTGGCGCTGTGCTTTGTCTACCGCCTGCTGGTGCAGCGCCTGCCGGCCGCTGGCCCGATGCGGGGCAGCGCCATGGGACTGCTGTTCGGGAGTGCTGCCATCCTGTCCATGCTGAATGCCGTCACCTACCAGCCCGGAGTCATTTTCGATGGCAGAACCGTCATGCTCAGCCTCGGGGCACTGCACGGCGGGCCACTGGCAGCGGGCATCGCCGGCCTGCTTGCCGCTGCCTACCGGCTCAGCCTGGGGGGCCCGGGCACACTGATCGGCATTCTGGTTATCGCCTCGGCCTGTCTCGCGGGTCTCGCCGCACGCGTTTTCTTCAAGCGGACAGAGGAGGATCGCCGGGGCTGGCGCCTGCTCGCCCTGGGCCTTGCGGTTCACGGCATTGCCGTGGCGCTGTTTCTGCTGTTGCCGCTGCAAGACCGCGCACGGATTCTCTTTGACCTGGCACCGGCCTATCTGGGAGTGCTGACCCTGGGCACCTGGATACTCGGGCTGCTGCTCGCCGACATCGATCGCTATCAGCATTTCGAGCAACTGCTGCGACAGAGCCGCGACCGCTTTCGCTTCCTGTTCCAGTCCACCGCCACCGCAATGCTCGACGAAGATCTGTCAGAGGTCTATCGCGGTGTTGAACAGCTTCGCGCCGAGGGCGTAAGCGACCTGCGATCCCACCTGCGCGACAACCCGGAGACCCTCAGCGCCCTGATTCAGCGAGTTCAGGTGCGCGCCGTCAACCCGGCGGCCATCGCGCTTTTTGGCGAGCACAGTGAACGCGATCTGATGCAGGGTATCGACCGGCACTTCGCCCCGGACAGCGCCCAGACATTCCTCGAAGGCCTGTGTGCCTACTGGGAGGGTCGCGACTGGTTGCGCCAGGAAACCCGCATGGCCAGACGCGACGGCAGCCTGTTCCAGGCACTGCTGGCCATGCCGATTGCAAGCCGGCCGGAGGATGCCCGGCATATCCCAGTCAACATCATCGACGTGACCCCCCTGCGTCAGCGCGAGCAAGAGCTGCGCGAGCAACAAAGCTATCTGGAGGGGGTGCTCTGGGGCACCGATGCGGGCACCTGGGAGTGGCATATCCCCTCGAACGGACTGCGCCTGAACCCCCGCTGGGGCAGCCTGCTGGGCTACGACTGCGACCACCCTCCCCCGGCCACCTTCGAGGCACGCCGGCAATTGCTGCACGCCGACGACCGCGCTCGCTCTGATCGCCTGCTGGCCCGCCTGCTCGCGGGGGAGAACAGCGCCTACGACTGCGAACTGCGCTACGCACGCGCCGGTGGTGGCTGGCAGTGGATGCTGGAGCGCGGCAAGGTAACCTCCCGCGAGGCCAGCGGTCGCCCGGTACGCATTTCCGGCACCCTGATGGACATCGACACCCGTCGACGCGCCGTGGACCGGGCCACCCGTCTGGCAGCCGTCAGGGAGGCACTGCTTTACTGCCATGGGGAGCTGCTGCGGGCCGGCTCGCGGCAGGCCATTCTCGAGCGCACCGTTCAGGCGCTGGTGCGTACCCGGGGCTACCGCCTGGCCTGGTTGGGACGGGTCAGGGTCAGCGCCCCCGGGGCCCTGCCCGATATCGAGGTTCTCGCCCGGGCCGGTGAAGCCATCGATTTTACCGACACCCTGGGGGAACTGTTCGCGCTCTCGGGCCGGCAGCCGGCAATGGGTCAGGGCCAGCCCCCGGCACCGCTGTCGCCCTCCCAGCTGGCGGCCCTGAGCGGCGACATCCAGGTGGTCGACGATCTGGTCGACGATACGCGGGACACACCCTGGAAAGCCCGTGCGGCGGAATGCGAGCTGCGCTCAGCCATGATCATTCCGATGCCCCTGGAAACAGAAACCCTGGTGCTGAGCCTGTACAGCAACCTGCCCGGAGTCTTCGTGGATGAGGAGCGCAGGCTGCTGGAGGACTTTTCCCGCAACCTGCTAATCGCCCTGCAGAACCTCTAGCTGACGCAGGGCCCCGGGTAGATCCCAGCCCTGCATGCAGCGGTCGATGGCCTCCACCGCGGCCTTGTCCGCCACTACCTGCAGCAGGGGTCGCAGCGACTGCCAGGTGCTGGCAGCGCGCATGTCATCGGCTTCCAGCTGCACGCGCATGGTCTGCAGGCGAGGCCGCAGCAGCTGCAGCGAACTGACCTCCGCGACAGCCGGGTTCTCCGCCACTTCGGGCTGCGCCGCCAGCCTGCGCGCAATCACCTCACAGGTGTCCTCAAGACAGGCGCCGAGGAGGCTGAGGTAGCCCGGCAGCATGGCCTGATCGTCCCGCCGGATGGCCCGCTCGGTGTCCCTTGCACGCGCGGACAATGGCCGCATGCCGAGTGTGGCCGCCACGCCCTTCAAGGTGTGTGCACAGCGCTGCGCGGCGACGCGATCCCCCTGCTCCAACGCCTCACGAATGGCCTGCAGATCCTCGCAGTGGCGCGACTGAAACTCCAACAGCAGGCGGTCGAGCACCGACCGGTTCCCGGCCACGTGACGCAAGGCCAGCTCCCGATCGAGAAGCTGACTCGCATCATCCGGATCGGCGCTCGCTGCAGGAGCATCGCCCTCGACAGGCTGCGCAGCCGCTGTATCAGCAGGAGCCGCAGGCAACCATCGCGCCAGGATTGCGTACAGGCGCTCGGGCTCCACCGGTTTGGCCACGAAGCCATTCATGCCGGCTTCGCGGCAGCGCTGGCGGTCTTCCTCGAACGCATTGGCAGTCAAGGCCAGGATCGGCAGGCCGGCTCCTTCGGGCAGCTCTCGAATGCGCCTGCTCGCCTCGAGCCCGTCCATGACTGGCATTTGGACATCCATGAGCACCAGATCGAAGGGTTCGCGGTGGACTGCCTCCACCGCCTCGGCACCATTCTCCACGGCCGTCACCGTCAGCGCGACGGCGGAGAGCAGCGCCTCGGCGACCTCCCGGTTCAGGGGGCTGTCTTCGACCAGCAACACCCGCGCTCCGCGACGAATGGCGAGAGAGGCAGGCTCCGCCATGCCCTCCCCAACCTGCTGCTGGGGACTGGCCCGCTGCGCGCGCAGCGTGAACCAGAACGTACTGCCCTCGCCCGGCGCGGTGAAGACGCCGATTTCCCCTCCCATCATCTCGACCAGGCGGCGACTGATGGCCAGGCCGAGACCGGTACCTCCATATTTGCGCGTAATGCTGGTGTCCGCCTGCTCGAAAGGCTGGAACAGGCGGGCCTGCTGCTCTGCCGACATGCCGATACCGGTGTCCTCCACCTCGAAGCGCAGTAACAGCTCGTCCCCGCGCCGCTCACGCAACTCGGCACGGAGCGTTACATGTCCACTGGCGGTGAACTTGACGGCATTGCTGAGCAGGTTGATCAGCACCTGGCTGATCCGCGTGGGGTCACCGGTCACCCAGAGATCCGACAGTGCCGGGTCGACCTCCTCGCGCAACTCCAGGCCGGACCGGGCCACGCGCTCGCCCATCATGCTGCAGGCGTGATCCACAGTGGTCAGCAACTGGAAGGGCACGGACTCCAGGTGGATGTGATCGGCCTCGATCTTCGACAGATCGAGAATGTCATTGATCAGGCCCAGCAGGTGCTTGATCGAGTGGTTGATTTTGTCGAGCTTCTCCAGCTGACTGGATTCGGTAAGCTCGCTGCGCAGCAGGTGGGCGAAGCCCAGGGCCGCATTCATCGGCGTGCGAATCTCGTGGCTCATGTTGGCGAGAAACACGCTCTTGGCGCGGTCCGCGGCTTCGGCGCGCTGCCGCGCCTCCTCGGCTTCCGCGGTACGCGCCTCGACCAGCTCCTCCAGGTGGTGGCGATAAGTGCTCAGCTCCCGCTCATTGGCGCGCCGCTCGGTGATGTCGCGAATAAAGAAATAGAAACGCCCGTCGCCCGCACTCGACCACGCCGAGATCACTTCCACGGGAATCTCGCTGCCATCGGCATGACGGTGAACGGCCTCGAAGTGCTCGGCACCGCGCCCGTCCTGGATGGCTCGCAGACGCGCCTCGACCCCGTCGCGCGCTTCGGTGGTGCCCAGCTCCCATATGCGGCGGCCAACCAGCTGCCCATGGGACAAACCGGTCATCCGGCAGTAGGCGCCGTTGACTTCGAGAATGCGGCCACCACTATCGGCAGCCAGGAAGCCGTCAGACGTGCTCTCAATAGCGGTCCGATACTGCTGTTCCTTTTCCAGCAGCTCGCGTTCGGCGCGCAGGTGTTCGGTGACGTCGTTCCAGATGATCGACAAGTGCAGACGGCCTTGCAGGCGCAGGGCACTGACCCCAATTCGGACGTCCCGCAGACTGCCGTCCTTGCAGCGTCGCTGGCTCTGGAACTCCTCGCCACCGGAGCGGCGCAGGGTGTCGATCTTGTGACGAATGGCCGCTTCGTCCATCTCGCCCTGGATATCGGGCAGGCGCAGGCGCGCAAATTCTTCCCGGGTGTAGCCAAGCTGGCTGGCGGCACTGTCGTTGAACTCGACAAAGTGCAGGTCCTCCGCATCCACCAGCACCACGGCTTCCACCGCCCGGGAAACGATGGCGCGAAACACCGCCAGGCGATCGCGGGCCTGCTGGGTCTCCCGCTGGCGCTGGAACACACTCTGCAAGCGCTCGGCCACCCGGGTGAGCAGCACCTGCTCTTCCGCCAGGAACTCCGGCACCTGCCCCCGCTCATTGACGTCGGTGTAGACGACTTCGACTACGCCCCGACCCACCGCCGGCACCTCGAAGGGCGCGCTGAGCGACTGCCTCGTACTGCGGTAGTCGCCTACCTCGACCCGCAGACCATTCCAGGCGATCCGTACCGCGGCCAACCGCGGATACTGCAAACCGTCGCGCAGGCCGCCGGCAACTGCCTGCAACATCGCACGCGGCTCGCGTTCGGCATCTTCGGTGAAATGGAAGACATTGTGGAGACTGTGCTGCTCCTTGAGGCGCTCCCGCAGCTGGTGCTCCGCCTCGCGCAGGGCCGTGATATCCCGGGACACCCCGAGAATCCCCTGCAATTCACCCGCTTGGTTGAATACAGCCACCTTTGACGTCAGATAGAGGCCGTCGATACTGCCGTCGGGACTGAGCAATTGCTCTTCGACATCAAGCATTTTGCCCGAAGCCAGGGTTTCCGCATCCGCCCGACGGAAGGCCTCGGCAACATCCCGGGGAAAGAAGTCGAAATCCGTGCGCCCCACCACCGAGCCGGCGGGGCTGCCCATCAGTCGCCGCATGGCCGGGTTGGCAAACACGTAGCCGCCCTCGCGGTCCTTCATGAACACCACATCCGGAATGGTATTCAACAGGCTCTGCAAACGCTGCCTTTCTGTTTCAAGCTCCGCGCCCTGCTCGCGCAGGATGGTCCGGGTTCGCCGCAAGGTACGGCTATAGCGGATGCTCACCATCAGGGCCAGCAGAATGGCGACGACGCTGAGCCCCAGCAGCAGGGTCGCCACCCGGTGGTCACGCCAGACATCGCCCAGGGTCACCCGCGGGCGGTGCTCATAGGGCGGCAGGCGCAGCTGTCGGGCCAGCGCCACCACGCTGCTGGTGTCCTGTGGCAACCCAAAACCGTGAATATCCAGTTGCCGCGCGGTGGCTCCCCCCGGCTCCAGCAACAGGAGAGCGCCCACCAGGCGGCGGGCCAGTGTGTGGTCCAGGTGCGGCAGGGTCAGCACCACGCGCCCCGGGTAGAGACGCGAAGACACCTGCCACGGATAGCCCGGCAGAGACCGGGGCGACAGGACGCGCAGCACACCGGGGGCCACCTCGCCCGCTGTCAGCATGGCCTCGAGCGCACCCGCCCGCACGAAGGCGGCATCGGTCTCACCCGCCAACAGCATCTGGATAGCCGCCATCTGCGGGGGCCCGGTCTCGATCACCCGCAGGGGCGGGGGCCCCTCCTCGCCCGCTTCCAGCACCTCGCGTGCCAACGCCTGGTAGCCGGCGAGTGCATGCTGGTCGGCAGTCGCCACCCGTTTGCCGCGCAGGTCGGACAAGGCCTGCAGGTCCTCCCGTTCCGACATGACCAGCGCCACACCGCCCATACCCTCGATCGGCTCACCGGCGTCGCTGCGCTCGATCACGCTGGCCACCGCCACTGTGGAAGCAATGCGGTGCCCGCTGACCACCTGGTGCAGACTGCCGGTAATCACGACATCCAGCATGCCGCTGCGCATGGCACGGTCCAGCTCGTCGTAGGCATAGGGCAGTACTGTCACCCGCTGCAGGGCGAGGGTTTCGGCCAGGTGGGTTTCCAGCGCCGCCCAGCGCTCACGCTCCGGCAGGGCCCGATTGTCAAGCACGCCGACCCGCAGGTCCTGGGCCAGGACCAGGCCGGGCAACAGCAGCGCCAGGGCCCCCAGGCATCGGCGGGCAGCGGCAATCATCAGCCGGGCTCCGGGAGATAATCGGGCAGGAACAGCCCGGGTAGGGACAGTGCAGATGTGTCACAGCCGCGCTCGTCGCGCAGGATGCCACAGAGGGTCTGTGTCGCCTCGTTGAGCTCGCGCGCGGGCGCGGTGAGGTACTGACGATTAAAGCGCTCATCGGGGATATTCAGGCCGCGAAAGACTCCATGCACCTGCTGAGCATCCACTCCCAGCAGCGACGCCAGGGCGAAGTTGGAATTGAGAGGGTCCTCGCGCCACTGCCGCTGTACCGCAAAGTGCCCCCGTATCAACCGGCGCAGGGTGGCGGCATTCGACCCCAGGGCCTCGCGCCGCACTGCCAGCACATCGACAATCAGAAAAGGAGTCTGGCGGCTATCGAAAAGAACCCGCAGGCCGCGCTGACGCAGCGCCTCCACCGCCGGCTGATAGGTGAGCACGGCATCCAGGTTTGCGGACGCCCAGGCGGCCTCGGCACTGCCGGTAAAATGTGCGACCTCAATCTCGGCGCGCTGCAGGCCCCCTGCCGCCAGGGCGCGATCGAGCATGACCGCGCTAAGGGCCGTATTTTCCACCCCTACCCGGGCCCCGCGCAGATCCGCCAGGGAAGTCAGGTGCGGACCACCCAGCAGGGCATCACCGCCGGAGGATACGTCGAATAGCAGCACCACCACCGCATCCACGCCCTGGGCACGCAGGGCAATCAGGTTATCCAGCGTGAGTGCCGCGGCGTCCACCTGGCCGCTGGCCATGGCCTCCACCGAGTCCGCCATGCCCTCGGTCTCAACCAGGGTGACCTCGTCACCGGATACCAGCCCCTGGCGGAGTGCCAGCCGCATGAAGGCGTAGCCCGGCCAGTCGTGAAGCACAACACGTAGCGGCGAGCCCGGCTCGCAGGCGCTGAGCATCGGCAGGGTCGCCATCGCCCCGCCCAGTCCCATCCAGGACAGAAACCGCCGGCGGGAGGGCGCCAAGCTCGCCCGCTGGATGACATCAACGGCCATCGAGCTTCTCCACCACCGCGTAGTCATCCCGGTAGCGCTCGGCGATCGCCTGGAACTCTGCCTGGCAGGTCAGAAAGGCGTCCACCAGCTTGGGGTCGAAATGGCTGCCACGCCCATCGGTGATGATGGCCACGGCCTCCTCGCGAGGCATGGCGGCCTTGTAGACACGGGGGCAGATCAGGGCATCGTAGACATCGGCCACTGCCATGAGCCGCGCGGAGAGTGGAATGTCGCTGCCCGACAGGCCCTCCGGGTAGCCGCTGCCATCCCATTTTTCGTGGTGGTAGTGGGCGATTTCCATCGCCACCCGGAGAAACTCCAGGCCCTCGCCCTCCGGCTCGCTGCGTATCGCCTCCCAGATGGCATCGGCACCGAGACGGGCGTGGGTCTTCATCACCTCCCACTCCTGCGGATCCAGCTTGCCGGGTTTCAAAAGAATTGCGTCGGGAATCCCCACCTTGCCGAGGTCGTGCAGCGCCGCCGCCTTGCTGTAGAGGGCAATGCGGTCCTGGCTGAGCTGATCGGCGTAGCCCGGATCATGACTGAGGGTTTCCGCCAGGGCGCGGACATAGTTCTGGGTGCGTAGAATATGCGCCCCGGTCTCCATGTCGCGCACTTCGGCGACACTCGCCAGGGCCCGCACCGTCACATCCTGGATACGCTGGTTTTCCGCCATGCGGCGCGCCACCTCGTCTTCCAGCCAGGCATTCTCGTCCCGCATACGGTCGCGCGCGTCCCTGAGCTCGAGCTGCGTCCGCACACGTGCCAGCACAATCGGTGGCCGCAAGGGCTTGGTGATGTAGTCGGCAGCACCCAGGTCCAGTCCACGCGCCTCGTCGTCTTCGGCATCAAGGGCGGTGACAAAGATGACCGGAATATCCCGGGTAGCCGGGTCCTCACGCAGGCGCCTCAGCACCTGATAGCCGTCGAGGCCTGGCATCATGATGTCCAGGAGAATCAGTTCCGGCCGTGGGTCCGAGGCTGCCACCACCAGCGCCCGTTCGCCGCTGGACGCGGCACGCACCCGGTAGTGGGGCATGAGGATTTCACCGAGCACCGACAGGTTCTCCGGCGTGTCATCCACCACCAGTAGAGTTCGCGTCGGCCCGACCGGTGCGGCTGGCTCTGGTGGGTCGCTTGAAGTCATCGCATGAATATCTCGTGGCATGGCACCACGCCCGCACAGGGCGGAAAAGGAAGCGCCTGGCTAGTGCAAGCCTGTTTGCATGATTACCTGAAATGCCTGATAGTGGAACCTATTTCACGTTTATAAACTTTAATCCATGTCAACGAATCGTCAAATCAACGCTGCCAAAGGGAAGCGTTGCCAGGCCTGCCGCAACGACCAGCCCCTCGGCTTCGACTTCAGCATGGCCTTCCAGCCCATCGTCGACCTGCGCAAGCGAAAGATTTTCGCCTATGAGGCCCTGGTTCGCGGCACTGACGGCACCGGCGCGGCCGGCATACTGGGCCAGGTCACCGACGACAACCGCTACCGCTTTGACCAGGATTGCCGTCACAAGGCGGTGGAGCTGGCCTCGCGGCTGCAAGTCCCCTGCATGCTCAGTATCAACTTTCTGCCCAATGCCGTCTACGAGGCCGCCACCTGTATCCGCGCCACGCTGGAGGCGGCACGGCGCTACAACTTTCCCGCGGAGCGCATCATTTTCGAGGTCACTGAGGCCGAAGAGATGCGTGACAAGAACCATCTGAAGAGCATTTTTACCGAGTACCGGCGACAAGGTTTCACCACGGCCATCGACGATTTCGGTGCCGGTTACTCCGGACTCAACCTGCTGGCGGAATTTCAGCCGGACATCATCAAATTGGACATGGCCCTGGTGCGCAATCTACACGAAGACCCGGTGCGGGAAGCGATCGTGAAAGGTGTGATGGTGGTCTGCGATACCCTGGGCATCAACGTGGTCGCCGAGGGCGTGGAGCACCCGGAGGAGGTGCGCCGCCTGCAGGCACTGGGGGTGCACCTGTTCCAGGGCTTCCTGCTGGCCAGGCCAGCGTTCGAGGCCCTGCCCGAAATACACTGGCCAGAAATCTGAGCCGGACTTCATAGCCGCCCGGCATTTGAGGCGGCCACCGCAGGTCTCGCGGGGGCCCGTGCCCACGGCAGCGACAACCGCAAGGCATCGCCGACCGAGGCGATACCCCGGAAGGTTTAGCCGGCAAGTTCCAGGGTGGCGAGCGCCTTGACGTGCATGCCCCATTTGTCGTTCTGGCCGACAACCTCGACCTCGACCGTGTTTCCCTCTACCGACTTGACCTCGCCGCGCAGGGTCATCGTCGTACCGGGAATATTCGGCGCCCCAAGGCGCACACTGAGCTTGCGGAAGACCGCGTCGCGACCCACCCAGTCGCGCAGGTAGGTCTCGGTCAGGCCCTGGCTGGTCAGAATGTTCATGTAGACATCGGGCATGCCGCTGGACTGGGCGAAGGCCTTGTCGTGGTGCACTTTCTCGAAGTCCCGGGTGGCCAGGGCGGCACAGGTGACCAGGGAGCTGGTGATGGGAATGGGCCGCTCCGGCAGGGTCTGACCCACGCTGATATCACGGCTTTTCAGATTCTGTGTCATGGTCGCGGTCTCCACTCAGGCCTGGTCTTTCTTTGCGGGGCGGAACTTGAGCACCTTGAAGGTCTGGCGCCCGACGGCGTCGCCGTTCTGGTCGGTAAACTCGGTCACTGTCTCGTAGAAGTAACCCTCGCCCAGGCCGGTGGTCTTGCGCTCGGAAATATTGTCGATCACCGTGCGCTGGGAAATCACGTCCCCCAGCCGCAGTTCCCGCACATACTCCTGGGTAGTGTCCGTGGCGACAATGCCGTTGTAGCCGTGGGCGTCGAGCAGCTCGATCAGCTCCACCTGGGGATCCTTGGGACGTCCGGTGCTGGCGACCGCGTAGCCGGTCTGGTTCCAAACGAACAGCATGGTCGCCGGCGCCACCAGCTCGCCGCGGCTTCCGGCGGCGGCCGCCTCCTCGTCGAGGTGGTCGGGGCTGGTATTACCCATCACTTCACACCAGTGGCGAATCATCGCCTTGTTGACCGGATCCGCTGCGGTGGAGGATCCACACTCGCGGCCGACAAAGGCATAGATTTGCGCCTCCAGGGCAGCTATGTCTTCGGTTGTCATGCTGTTTCTCCAGGTTGCTTGTTCAGGCCAGTGCTGGCATTCACCGCAACATAATTGAATTCGTATTCAATTTCAATTATGTTTCTCTCCGACACTGCCGCTCCGGGCGGCGGGCATGAGACAAGACACCAGAACAACGAGGCTGACCATGGCACAATCGTTCCGCATGAAGCCCCCGATGGGGGAAGACAATGGCTGGTGGTGGCAGGAGGCCGCCGAGGGTCGCCTGGCCATCCAGCGCTGCACCCAATGTCAGACCCTGCGCCATCCGCCGCGCCCGGTGTGTGGTGAGTGCCACTCCTTTGACTGGGACCATGTGACCGCCTCCGGACGCGGTACCCTGTGCAGCTTCACCATCCTGCACCACCCCCAGTTCCCGGGCTTCGACTACCCGCTGATCATCATCCTGGTGGACCTGGAGGAAGGCACCCGCTTCACCTCGCAGCTGGTCAACTGTGCCCCCGAGGACGTCAGCTTCGGCATGCCCGTGGAAATGGTCATGCACGAGGACCCGGACGGCTTCCGTCTGCCCATGTTCCAGCCCGCGAAAGGAGCCGCCGCATGAGCCACTTCCTGAAAGACAAGACAGCCATCGCCGGGATCGGCCTGACCGAGTTTTCCAAGAAATCCGGAGTCTCCGAGCTGTCGCTGGCCGCCCAGGCCACCCTCGCCGCCTGCGAGGACGCGGGCCTGCAACCGTCGGAGATCGACGGCTTCATCAGCTACACACTGGATTCCACCGACGAGATCGAGCTGGCGCGCACCGTGGGCGCCAACGATCTGAAGCTGTTCACCAAGGTCAATTACGGCGGCGGCGCGGCGGTGGGTACCATCCTGCACGCGGTGATGGCCGTGGCCAGCGGCGTCGCCGACAACGTGATCTGCTACCGCGCCATGAACGGCCGCTCCGGGCAGCGTATGGGTCAGGGGATCTCCGGCCAGATCGTCAGCTCCGACCTGATCCACTGGTCCTGGTACATGCCCTACGGCATGCTCACCCCCGGCTCCTGGATCGCCATGATCGCCAACAAGTACATGCACCACTACGGCGTGACCAGCGAGGACCTGGGCCGGGTGGCGATCTCCCAGCGCAACTACGCCCAGACCAACCCGCGGGCTTTTGGCTATGGCAAGCCACTGACCATGGAGGACTACCTGGCCTCGAAAATGGTCGCCGAGCCCCTGCGCCTCTACGACTTCTGCCAGGAAACCGATGGCGGCTGCGCCATCCTGGTCACCAGCGCCGAGCGCGCCCGCGACCTGAAACAGAAGCCGGCGATGATCCGCGGCGTGGTGCAGGCCTCAACCCAGGGACAGGAGCAGATGACCAGCTTCTACCGCGAAGAGCTGGATTCCCTGCCGGAGATGGAACTGGCCGCGCGCCTGGTCTACCAGCAGAGCGGCCTGGGGCCGGATGACATCAATGCCGCCTGCCTCTACGACGCCTTCACTTCGGAGATCATCATGCAGCTGGAGAGCTTCGGCTTCTGCGGCCGCGGCGAGGGCAAGGACCTGGTGCGCGACGGCGCCCTGGACATCGATGGCCGCCTGCCCAACAACACCCACGGCGGCCTGCTCTCCGAGGCCTACATCCACGGCATGAACAACATCGCCGAAGGCGCCCGCCTGATTCGCGGTACGTCCACCAACCAGCCCAAGGGGGTGGAACACGTGCTGGTCAGCAGTGGCGTGGGTGTACCCACCGGCGCGCTGATCCTGGGCCAGGACTGAAAACCGCGGGTGATGCAGCGCACTGTCGCTGCATCACCCGGCACTGCCGCCCCTACTACTCAGCCTCGCCGTCGACACATACCCGGTTGCGACCCGAATGCTTGGCGCGATAGAGCGCCCGGTCTGCTGCCTTGAGCAATCGCTCCACGGACTGAAGGCGGGGTGAGCGTACCGCCACTCCCAGTGACACCGTGAAGCTGACCTTCTCACCCGAGGCGGTAAGCAAGGGTGTCCGCGCCAGCAGGGCACGCAATACATCGGCTTTCTGCACACCCTGCTCAAGGGTGGTCTCCGGCATCAGCAGCACAAACTCCTCACCCCCGAAGCGCGCCAGAATATCGGTCGCTCGAAGCTCGCGGCTACAGGTATCCGCGAGCAACTTGAGCACCTGATCCCCAACGTCGTGACCATGGGTGTCATTCACGCGCTTGAAGAAGTCGATATCCATGACCATCGCGACGACTGGGGTATCTCGACGAGTCGCCCGCTCCCACTCGCGATCCGCCAGCACGTCGAAGAAACGCCGGTTGGCCAAGCCAGTCAGCGGATCTCTCTCCGCCAACTGACGCAGGCGCTGCTCGAGGGCAGCCTGCCGACTGATGTCCTGCACGCTGCAGCGACCAATCTGTAGGGTCTTCTGCTCGGGCAGGCTGGAAGAGACGTTGCACAGGACCTCCAGCTGACTCCCATCGCCCCGCTTCAGTCGCGTGCGCTGCTGCGCGCCCTCTCCATCATCCAGACTGACGAGCAACGCCTCCACCTCGTGGCGATGCGTCTGTGGAGCCAGGTCAATCAGGCGCTTGCCTATCAGGTCCTCACGCGTGTAGCCCAGATCCTCGACCAAGCGGACATTGACATTGGTGATCAGACCGCCCTCCCCCAGCGTGACATAGCCCACGGGGGCATTCTCGTAGAGATCGCGGAAGACGTTGAGTTGCTGGCGACGCAAGGCGCGGCTATAGCGGCGGTGCTGACGGTTCTGGGCCGCGAAATACCAGCCCAGCACCAGCAAGACCCCCAGCCCTGCCAACCCCGCCTGGAACCAGCCACGGTGATAGACCGCCCTCGCCTGCCAGTGGTTTTGGTCCGACTCCACCAGGATGGTCCAGGTAAGCTCGTTCAATTCCGTGGTCAAGCCGAGGTCGCGCAGGTAACGGGCCTCGGAAGTGCCCCGGTAGATGTCAGCGGCATTGATCGTGGCAAAGCTGAACAGTGAGCCCGCGTGTTGCGCGACACCCGCTGGCTGCGCCTGGATCTGTTGCCACAGGGCAGGCTGCCACTGTTCGACGCTCAATTCCGGCCGCCCGAGCAACCAGCCCCACTCGTTGGCGGGGTCATGGTTGACCAGCCAGTAGCCCTCGGTGTTGACGAGCATCGCGCGATCCCCCCAGGCAAACAGCTCGATCAGCTGATTCAGCAAGCCAGAGACATTGAAATTGAGTACCAGCAGCGCTACCGGCATGCCGCCGTCGCCGCTCAACATGCGTACTAGCCGCAAGGTGGGCTTGAAAGGCATTTCGACCTCACCGTGCTCGACATTCAAGTCCAGCGGGGAGAGGTAGACCTGGCCTGGTGGCAGCTTCAGCCCCGCCTGCACATAGTAGCGATCGAGCTTGTTCTGCAAGGCAGCCTGAGACACCACCTGCGCACCAGCCGGCCCCTGGTTGATGCGAATCAGCTCACGACCCTCCAGGTCAATCAGGCGTATCTGGTCATAGCGCGCCTGAATGTTCGAGGTCGCCACCAGAGTCTCAACCAGGCGACTCCGGCTCGCATCACCCGGGTTCACCAGGTAATTCTTTACACTGGGAATCACCGAGATCTGGTGGGTATCCTGAATCGCTTTCAGTATGTGCTCGTGGATCAGGGTGCGAGCCGCACCGATCAGGTGGGCGTGGCGATCATAGGCCCTCTGCTGCAACCCCCGATCATACAGGCTCTTGGCAAGCCAGCATAAAAAGACCAGCGCGGTGCCCAGCAGCAACAGGCCACCGAGAAAGGGAACCAATACCCTGGGTTTTTGCGCAGACAATTCCACATTGGGAGATACCCTCTGTGCTTTCATACTTCTCCAGATTTCCATTCGATTTCAGGTCAGAAAGCGCTTTCACTCGGCTCCAGCCAGGCATCGGCCGCGGCACCACCGCGCCGCTCATCGACACCCAGCACCACGACAATGGCCGCAGCAAACAACACGGCGCAGAACAGAATCGCGTCGGCCAGGCCCAGCAACCACTGCAACAGACCCAGGCTCAGCATGCCGAAAACCGCTGCGGCCTTGGCCGCCATACCCCAGTAGCCGAAGAACTCGGCGGACCGGGAGCGCGGGCTGAACACCCCCACCAGGGCGCGCGCGGCGGACTGTGAGGAGCCCAGACTAAGCCCCGCCAGCACCCCCGCCACCAGAAAGACGTACTGGGCCTCCCACTCGACCTGCCACCACTGCCGCGCCAGGGCGGTCAGCGCGGGGGTCTGCCAGATGGCGATAATGGCCACGATCCAGAGGCCCAGGGTCGCGACATAGGTGCGGCGCGCGCCGAGCCAATGCTGCAAGTAACCAAATACCAGGGCGCCAAGGGCGGCGGTGATCTGCACGGTGACGAACATGGCCACCCGTACCGGCTCGTCCCAGCCGATGACCTGTGCGCCATAGATAAAAGAAAAAGCGATGATGATGTAGATCCCCGCCATGGCCAGGAAAATCGACAGCAACAGGATGCGCAGATCATGAAACTCGACGACGGCGTGCCGCGTTGTGGAGAGGCGCGCCAGCCCGATACGCAGGAGCTGCCGAAGCGGCGGCATGGGTCGGGAGGCACCGTGTTCCCGCAGCCAGACAAAGGTGGGAATCGCCGCAATCAGGAAGAAGCCGGCAGCAAAGGGGCCGACCCAGCGAATGCGGTGATAGTTTTCCAGGGACACCTCGCCGAGGAACAGTAAGGCAAAGGCGGTGGCAACCAGGCCACCGATATAGCCCATCGCCCAACCCAGCCCCGAAATCCAGCCCAGGGCGCGACGGGGCCCCAGGTCCGGCAGGAAGCTGGCGATAAAGCCCTCGCCCAGGGCGTAGGCAAAGTTGGAGACCATCACCAGCAGCATGGCTGGCAGGATCCATCCCGGCTCCACGAAGTACAGCAGCGCCGTGGTGACGACCGTGGCCAGGTAGCTGGCAAACAGGAAGCGCTTGCGCCGGCGGGCATGGTCCATGATCGCACCGCACACCGGGTTGGCAACCACCACCAGCAGGTAACTGACCGCGAGAGCGAGGCTCCAGAGCAGGTTGCCGAGGCGGTAGTCCGGCGCATCCCCCACGACGATGCGGGTAAACAGATCGCCGAAGACGACGGTGATGATCAGCAGCGTATAGCCCTGGTTGGCAAAATCGAACATCGACCAGCCAAAGATTTCCCGCTTCGGGGCCAAGGGCACGTCGACAGCCCCCGCGGGGCGGGGCTCATCCAGCCGACCGCTCACGGTGCAACCCGGCGGTAGACCCAGGCTTCACTGCCATCCGCCAGGGGGAGCCTGACCCGATCATAGCGAATGCCCAGGCGCTCATAACGGTCCAGGCGCCGCAGTTCCGGTGTGGAGACGCGGATACGCTCCCCGGCGACGGACTCGCCGGGTGCGGGGCTGAGATCCAGCCCCGTCTTGCGGTAGCCGGGCAGCACTGCAGGTACACCTTCCACCTGCCGCCCTGTCACGACACGGCGCACCAGCGGCTGACGCAGGGTGCCGTAGACGAAGACCGCATGCGGGCCCTCGGTGTAAGGGGGCAGCCCTGGTGGCGCCACATAGCCCCAGGGGCTGAGGAGGCTCCACCAGAGATAGAGCGGTGGCACCAGCAGAAGCAGGGCCGCCAGAGGCAGTACCAGGCGGCGCAAACGCAGATTTTCAGCTCGAGTCATCCGCCCATGATAACCGGAGCAGATGAAAAAGCGGCCCGGATTCAGGTGTTTTCATCATTTAGCCACCAGCGTCGCCACCAGTAATCCAGGCTGACGAAACGACCAGCCCCGGTAAAGAAAAGCGACAACAGCATCACGAAATAGGTCGCCGCGAACTCGATGCCGTTGTTGAGCACCGCGATCAGGCGCGTTCCCAGCCCAAAGAGCAGCAGCAGGCCACCCAGCAGTTCGGCCCAGGTGGCCAGGGCTGCCATCAGCCAGGGCACAGGCAACCCCAGTCCCCAGTCGGGGTTACCGAACCAGGACACGGTATCCGGGAAGGTCATCAACTTGGTCAATCCGACGGCAATGAACACCGAGGCCAGGTAGAAGCGCAAAAGCAGAGGCGCGAGAAAATCCAGCGCCCGTGTGTGATCCAGCGTACGCAGCCCTGCGCGGGTCAGGCGCCGCAAAAACTCTGTGTTGCTGCCGCTCATGAGTGTCACCTCTCTTGAACCCTTCCGCAGACCTTACCGCCTTTCGCTGCCCGCTTGCACGTACGGGCGTTTTGCCCTGTAATCGCTCCACCACATGACACGGTAAAGGCGAGATGAACACATTCTTCCAGGGCACCCTGGCCGCCCTGCTGGTAGGCCTGGGGCTGGTGCTTTCGGGCTGGGGTATTGGCGAGGGCCTGCAGCAGTTCCGCACTGGCGACCGCTCGGTCACCATCAAGGGCCTGGCGGAGCGCAGCGTGGACAGCGACTATGCCACCTGGTCACTCACCTTCCGCCGCGCCGGCGACGATTTCGGCGACGTTCAGCGCAGCCTCGCGGCTGATCGCGCACGGGTGGCGAACTTCCTGCAAAGTAGCGGGTTCTCGGAACAGGAAGTGGAGGTCCGTCCGCTTCAGGTCCAGGACGTCTTCGCCCGGGAATACGCCCCCGGCAACCACCCATTTCGCTACACCGGCAGCGGGCAGGTGATCGTCAAGAGCCCGCGGGTGGCCCTGGTCGAAACCGCGGCACTGGCCGTGGACCCGCTGGTAGAGGCCGGCATTGAGCTGGAGGGTGGCAGTGGCCCGCGCTACCAGCTGCGCGGTTTCAATGACATCAAGCCTGCGCTGCTGGCCGACGCCACCCGCAACGCCCGGCAGCAGGCCATCGACTTCGCCGCGGAGGCCGGCGCGGAGCTGGGCGCCCTGAAAGAAGCCAACCAGGGCGTCATCCGTATCACCGGGGACGACGGCAGCGACTGGGACGACGGCAGCTCCCGCACCAAGCGCCTGCGGGTGGTCAGCACCTTCATTTACGCCCTGCGCTGAATCATGGAGGAGCTGGCACCCCTGCTCAGGCGTATCCGTGCCTGCGCGCTGTGCGAGGCCAACCTGCCCCTGGGCCCGCGCCCCGTGCTGCAGGCGCATGCCGCGGCGCGCATCCTGATCGTCGGCCAGGCACCCGGGCGCAAGGTGCACGAGACCGGCATTCCCTTCAACGACCCCAGTGGCGAACGCCTGCGCGACTGGCTGGGCGTCAGCCGCGACCAGTTCTACAACGAGAGACTCTTCGCCATCGTGCCGACGGGCTTTTGCTACCCGGGCAAAGGCAAGTCGGGTGACCTGCCCCCGCGCCCCGAGTGCGCGGCCACCTGGCGCGCACCGCTGATGGCGGCACTGCCCAACATTCAGCTCACGGTCGCCCTCGGCCAGTACGCGCACCACTACCATTTCTCGGGCGCAAGGCGATCGGTGACGGAACGGGTACAGTTGTGGCGGGACAGCTGGCCCGAGATCGTCCCCCTGCCTCACCCCAGCCCGCGAAACATCGGCTGGCTGCAGCGGAACGCCTGGTTCGAGCACGAGCTGCTGCCCGTATTGCGAAGGCGTATCCACGCCATCCTCGACAGAAGCGTCGGCGAGCCGGCGAATAGCCTATAATAGCGGCCATGGACACCTCGCTATTTCACAGGATGTTGAGAGAGCTGCGGTTCTGGCTCGGGGTATTCGCCGCGGCGGGGAAAAACTGGCTGGACAGCCAGGCCTTCATTTACGCTGCCGCGCTCGCCTTCTTTACGCTGTTTTCCATTGCGCCGGTGGTGATTGTGGCTGTCACGGTGGTGGGGCTGGTGCTGGGTGAGAGCGCAGCCCAAGGCGAGATCATGACCCAGCTGCAAGATGTCATCGGGCCGGAAGCCGCCGAAGTCGTACAGACTGCCGTCGTAAACTCACAGATCAGTGAAGCGGGCTTGCTGCCCAGCTTGATCGGCATAGGCGCCATACTCCTCGGTGCCACCACGGTATTCGCCCAGATGCAGCAGTCACTGAACGCCATCTGGGACGTTACCGCCAAACCCTCCCGCAACAGCGTCCTGCTCTATCTGCGCAATCGCCTCATGTCCCTGGCCGTGGTCCTGGCTATCGGCTTCATCCTGCTGGTCTCGCTGATGCTCAGCGTCGCCCTGCGTGCAGTGATGAACTACGCCGGGCAGTGGCTGCCGCTGCCGGAAGTGCTGGTACTGGGCCTGGAGATCACGCTGTCCCTGGCAGTCGTGACGCTGCTGTTTGCCGCCATGTTCCGCATACTCCCCGACGTCGTGCTGAACTGGCGCGACGTACTGGTGGGGGCCGCGCTCACCGCCGTGCTGTTCACCCTGGGCCGCTCTGCCATCGCCATGTACCTGGCCACCACCGCGACCGCTTCAACCTATGGCGCCGCAGGCTCACTGGTGGTGCTGTTGCTCTGGGTCAACTATTCGTCACTGATTCTGCTCTACGGCGCCGCCTTCACCCGCGCCCACCTGGAGGCCCGGGGCCTGCCCATCCGGCCGCGCATCTCGGCCGTTCGTGTGCACAGGGAACTGCTGGAGGGCGAACAGAGGCGCACCAGGGATACCTGACTGCCCCCGGCCACCTGTCAGCCGTGATGCTCCACCAGCTCAACCCCCTCCAGGCGGCGGAGCAGTGCTGCATCGTGGGCGCTGGTGTCCCCCAGGCCCAGCTGCCGGCGAAGCAACGCCAGCACCAGCTCGGTAATGCTGATCACCGGCAGATGACCGGTATCACGCAGGTCCACCCAGTGCAGATCCTCCAGCTCGCCATTGCCGCGGAGTTCACCCTGCACATGGGCGGCATCGACCAGGAAAAATCGCGCATCAAAGCGCCGCACCTGGCCCGGTGGCGTAATCGCCCTGGCCAGATAATCCAGGCGGTGCAGCGCCGGCGCCATACCCTGTCGAAACAGTGGGCGCCAGCTGGGGGACCGCGTCGATAGCGGGCGGTCTGCGGGCTCCGCGAGCAACAGGCCGGTCTCCTCCCAGGTTTCCCGCACCGCGGCCATCGCCAGGGCTCGGGCTCGCGCCGGGCTTGCGGCCCGGGTGAGACGGGATGCGACCTCGGGGCGCAGGGCAATGGGCGCCGCCACGCGGGCATCCCCGGGATCCACGCGCCCGCCGGGAAAGACGTAATGATGAGGCAGAAAGGCATGCCGGTGACTGCGCACGCCCATCAGCACCTCGCGCCGGTTGCGCAGGATGATCAGGGTAGCGGCGTCGACAGGACGCAAATGGCCTCCTTGCACGGTGGACGACTCGGACATCTGGTCATTTTAAACGGAGGCGAGTGAGATTTGGCAACCGCCATCGCACTGCATCACGGGGTCGTTACACGATGGGTAATGGAGAACGTATGGCGGGACTCAATGGAGCATGCGTGCCTGGACTAGGAGATTTGGCCCATCCAAGCCAATCGAGGTGAGCAGACTAAACCCAAGTGTTATCAACGCTTACTACTTCGAGCAGATCGACTTAACGATTTTTGTTAGCGCCTCGAAAGGTGAAGTGTCACATTGGCGGCTCGGCCAACAATCGCACTGAGGTTTTCACCATGCAGCACGTTGGAAATAACGACCGGGTTTGGGCTAGTGTCAGGGCGTCCTCAATACTGGCTTGCCAGGTGGATTCAGCGCCTTTTCTTTCAGACATTTATCTTTCATCTTCGTTTCCCCCAAGCGCTCAAGTTTATTGGCAAGGCTGGAGACCGACTCAGGAAAATTAGCGGCCCTACAAATAGGGGTCGAACTGAATCCATACTCTGCTGCTACTCGGTTGAACTTTCCGTGCTCCACCTTAATGTAGCGACCTCTTTCGTAGGAAGAACAAACAGCTTCCGGTTTCGCAAGTTTCACGGGGTGGTCTTCACGAATAATGGAGTTAACCAGTAATTGGATCGATCTGAATTCAGCGGCACTCAACGCACCGGTACACTCCCCGATTTCGGAAAACCCCTGCTCAATATAGTCGTATCTATTTGTGTCCTCTAATGCTATCTGAAACCCGATGCTCCAACCGCTTATCGACCGAAATTCTACAACCCAGCTATCATTAGCCCATGACAGGTTGATTGGAAAGACACATCCGATCAACAAGGCAGTGAATTGTACTTTCCGTATCCAATCTTGGCTCAGCAAGCGGGACATGAATTCATGGGCACCTTGAAAAATTAATAAAAAGCTGTCCAGGACGGGATTATGAAACTGGCCCCAAACATGGGTGTCAAGTTTTTTGGAGTAGGGTCAAACGAGACTCTCGCTGACCTCAGACAAACGTATCTGGGACCAGGGTAGGTACTCAAAGTTGAGTACCGATAGAGCAGTGACAGCGGCAGAACTGAGTTTCTTCAGACTGAGCCCTTCCTCGGTGTACAACCCGACGCCCGACTGGCTCTTCATGTGCCCCGTGAGCTCATCAAGATGACACCACCTTCCCGGCTGAGACAATGACCTCGAGAGCGCTGTGCGCAGTCTTGTCCGCGATCCTCTTGGCTGCGGTCCCTCCTGCCTCGGCTGCCACCACCCGTTGCCGAAGGTCTGCAATTTCACCTCGCTGAAGCGACAGCTTCGCCCTCTCCAGCATGAGCATGGTATTGCGTTCCATGGCGGTTCTTGGTCAAAAAATAGGCGCTTGGCATGTCCACTCCTGTGAGAGTGTGACACCCCGGTGTTACACCAGAGGCAGCGGCATCCGGCGCGGCGCGGCGCCAAATATACCAGCTAAGCGATTGTTTCAGAGAGACTTTCGAGGGGGGATGGAGCGGGTGAAGGGAATCGAACCCTCGTCGTAGGCTTGGGAAGCCTCTGCTCTACCATTGAGCTACACCCGCCCGGAGCTGGCGAGAGGCTTTGCCCCGCGCTGGCTGATTGTGCAGATAACGCCGCGGGAGCGGCCAGCACAGGGGCGCAAGTCTACACCCAATTTCTCAGTTTGCGCAAAAATTTGCTGACCGGGGGGCGCGAGTCACCCTGGCACAGGCGCCGCCAGCAATCGCCATGAAAATCCGCGAAACGGGCCGGATGGACCGCAGGGGGAAAGTGATCGTATTTAGCGCTCGAGGATACGTTTAATGTCCTGGTCCGAGCTGGACGCATCGAGGTCCTGTCTGAATTTCTCCATAAATTCCCGGTTCAGCGATCCCGCCTGCTTCTTACGCTTGAGGTGCGCTGGGTCAACCACCACGCTGCTGAAGCCAAGTCGCTCGGCCAACGCGGCTGTTTGCTCAACAGGGCTATCCAGGAAGTCCTCATAGAATATTTCAATCGGCTCGATACCCGAGGAGGCACAGAATTCCTCGATTTGGCGATTACTCTCGATCACCCCGAGAACCTGGGACTTGATGCCGGTGTAGCTGTATTTCGGGGCCTTTCTGTTACCGTCATCAAAGCTTGCCCACTGATCGGTCTGAGCCGCAATCGAATGCGAGACCGCCTGGGCGAGAATATCGCGCCGCTTGGCCACCAGCCAGTTCACGCGGCCGTAGCAGGTGGGTATGGCACCACTGCTTAGCATCATGAGAGCTTGATCCGCGGACGCCTTCATGCCGAACATAGTGCCGGGCTTGTGCACGTTCTCCATGAGCCATTCCAGATAGCCGTAGAATGATTCAATGCCATGCCGGGCAGAGCGCTGGGCCACCAAGGGATGGTTCAAGGGCTCACCCATGCCACTAAACCTGCCCGTCGCGCGCATGTAGTCGCAAACCAGGGAAGAACCGGAGCGATTGCTGAACAGCATGACGCAGACCTCCGGGGCCAACATCCGCGCCGAGGCCGGAACCTGGAGAGACCCGAAGAATTTGGCTATCTCCCGTTCGTGCTCACCGGGAGCCAACAGACTCCCATCATTCTGCTTGAACTTCATTCCAACTTCCGAATGAGCCCCCTGAGAACGATCGAAGCGAACAGGTCAACGATCCCCGGCACAGCCCTGAGGAAGATTCGGACCCGGGGGATAATGGAGCTGGCGAGAGGAATCGAACCCCCGACCGGCTGATTACAAATCAGCTGCTCTACCTACTGAGCTACGCCAGCCTTGAACACGGCTACCCCGCTGCCCCCGGCGCCTGTGGATAACCGTGGCGGGGACGCTGCGAGCGACGCGCATATTAACGCCGGCGTGATCGCAATACAACCACGGGCCACGCAGCTCGCGGCCGCTCATTAGCCGAGAGCTTGAACCACCTCAATACTGTAACCGTCGGGGTCCGTGATGAAAGCCACGATCACCGACCAGGCCTCGAGACGCTGTGGCGCTGAAACCACCTCGCAACCAAAGGCTTCGACACCCCGGCAGACCGCTTCGATGTCGTCGCAGTAGAGGTAGAGTTTCCAGAGGGCGTTGCCGTGGTCAATCGGGCCCACGACGTCCTCACGTTGAGCCAGCTGAATTTTGCCGTCGGAGTCATCCGTGCCCAGGATGACCTCCTCTGCTCCGGGTATGGAAATTCGTTGCTGCTCCAGCAAGCCCAGCACTTCGCGATAGAACGCTGTGGACCTTTCAAGATCACTTACGCTGATACAGAACTGCCCAACTCTGTTCGCCATCTCGACACCTTTATTAACATTTATTGGCCGCACGCGGGTGCCAGGAAAAATCCCCCGAACCCGCTACATTACTTAGGTGGTTTTACTCGACTAGTGGCCAGCATACCCGGTAATTCGCTCACGGCAAACGCCGCGGGAAGCTCGACGCTGATCCACCCAAACCACAGCGCCGTAACAGAAACACGAGAGTCATCTGGAGGTCACATGCAACTGCGACTGGAAACCTTCCGGAAAAGCGACCCCTCCCAGCCATCTGTCGAGCTGGGCCTCACCATACTCGAGTTCGCGGAGCCCGAAATACGGCTTCTCGAAGAACTGGAGCAACAACTTCAGCAATCCAGCGAGGACGCGCTGCTGCACGACATCTCCCCCGACGTGATCAACCTCGAGCCACCCGCCGGCTGCGGTGAACTCAAGGAATGCCAGCTGCGGCTGGTTCACGAGGGGGACCTGGACGCGACACACGTGCACCTGGTAGCGCGGCAGGCAAGCGACGACAGCCTGATCTACACCAACACGGTCATGGTACGCATGCTCACCGCCTGACCCTGCCGGGTGCGCCCGGCCCTGCACAAACTCAATCACCCCGACGCAAGCGAGGTACGACTGTGAAAGAGCGATTGTTCTTCTTTGCCCAGGATGAAAAAGCGGCCAAGGCCATGATCGGCAGCCTGGAAACCCTCGGTCTGGAGGAGTCCGACCTGCATGTCATTGCCAACGACCGCGCCGCGACGGAGCCCTTGCCCGAGGCGGACCTGACACACCGCAGCGACGTGGTGGATGCGGCCAAACGGGGCGCCGCGACTGGCGGAGCCCTGGGACTGCTGGGCGGGGTATTGGTCGTCACCGTGCCCCCGGCAGGGCTGACTCTTGGCGGCGGCGCCCTGCTGGCGGGAACCGCTCTGGGGTCCGCACTGGGCACCTGGTTCAGCACCCTGGTAGGTGTCAGCGTGCCCAACCAGGACGTCGAGCAGTACCGGCAGCGAATCGACGCCGGCGAAGTGATGATCATAGTCGATGCCACAGAGGATCAGCGCCAGCTGCTCACCACCCTGATGCAGCAGCGCTATCCCGATACCCTGTTGTTACAGGGCAACCTGGACGCCGCGTAGTACGGCAGCTCAGGCACAGGGCCGCGCCTGGCACTGCGCGGCCAGTGCCAGCCCCTCCAGCACCAGGTCGGGCACACACTCCCCCCGGCACTCGAGCTGGTGCCACAGCCACTCTCCGCCACCTCCGGTAAACACCACGTAGGGTGGACTCTTCCCGTTTTCCGGCCGCAGCGCCAGCGAGACGGCGCCCAGCTGCGACAGCGCAACCCCGTGACGCACCGCCTCAGCGGTGGAGGTACCCGGCGTCACGCTATACTCGGCGGGCCCCGAGAAGCGAACGCGGCCGGTATCCAGCAGCAAGGCGCGCTCCATCAGGGCGGGCCCGGGAATAATGTAGCCCCCCTCGTGAACGCCCCCGGGCGTCACCAGGTCGATGGTCAGAGCGGACCCGGCATCAACCACACAGAGGCGCTGCCCCGGGTAGCGCGCTCGCGCTGCCAGCATGGCCAGCCAGCGATCGACGCCCATGCGCCGGGGTTCGGCATAGCTGTTATGCAGACCCGCCTGCTCCGCCTCACTGCGCGCAAACCAGGGTTCCACCCCCCAGCGCTCAAGCAGCAACTGTCGCAGCGCTCGGTCCTTTTCGTCATCGGCGACGCTGGAGATCCAGATAGCGGAAGGGCGTTGCGAGCAGTCCAGAAGCGCCGTTCTACTGACAGCGTCGTCACGCCGATAGACGCCCCGGGCGACAATCTCACCGTCGCGCACCAGACGCCACTTGGCACTGCTGTTGCCCACGTCGAGCTGGAGACAATCCCTCGGGCTCATGACGCCGGCCTCAGGGATACCTCACCACCGTACACCGGCTGCACACCCAGGCTGGTTTCCAGCTGCAGAGCACCGCGCGGGTCGACGCCCCGAGCCGTGCCCGCCTGGCGGAAATCGCCACTGCTGATGACCACCGGGGCACCGGCATAGGCATCCAGGCTCATCCAGGCCTCGCGCCAGGGCGCAAAACCACTGGCACCAAAGCCCGCAAGCAGCGGCAGCAGCTGGTCCAGCAGCGCGGCCAGCAGATGATTGCGGCCAGGCAGCTGGTCGCCCGCGAGGCTGCGCAGGTCAGTCCAGGACTGATCAATCGACGCCGCCACACCGGTCGGCATGTGCACATTGAGCCCAACGCCCACCACCACCTGACAGGGACCGGCGGCATCGCCTACCATTTCCAGCAAAATACCGCCCAATTTGGCGCCGTGAAACAGCAAGTCGTTGGGCCACTTGAGTTGCATCCCGCGGATGCCCAGGCTTTCCAGGGCACGGACTACCGCGACCCCCACGGCGAGACTCAAGCCTTCCAGGGCCGCCGCTCCCCCCTCGTATTCCCAGGTCAGGGACAGATAGAGGTTGCGCGCGAAGGGGCTGACCCAGGGCCTTCCGCGACGGCCGCGCCCAGCGGTCTGGAGCTCGGCGCTGCAACAGAAACCCGGCGGGCTACCGGCCGCGAGGCGCCGCAGGGCCTCGGCATTGGTGGAATCGAGTACCGGCTCGATCAACAGTTCGCCCAGCAGGTGGCGACTGCGAACAGAGAGCGCCTCGCGGATCCGGGGGGCCTCCAGCAACTCGAGGCCGCCGGGAATGCGATAGCCGCGCCCCTTTACCGACTCCACGGCAAGGCCATAGTCCTCCTGCAGGCGGTTGAGCTGCTTCCACACGGCGGTACGGCTGACCCCGAGGGTGGCGGCCAGGGCCTCCCCCGAATGGAACGCTCCATCGGCGAGACGGTTGACCAGAGAGAGGTTGGGCGCGGACACGGCGACATTCCCGAGCATGGTTGAAGGCGCATCATAACAAAGCAGACTGCTGCGGAGGTCACAGCACCCAGCGGTGAATTCATTCGGCGGGAGGTGGTCCCGCGCTCGCGGCGGGCGCTACACTCGAGCCTGGCACCATCGTGCCATTCCAGTCCTTATAAACAAAAGCACCAGGAGCCCCCCATGCCAGGACTCGACGACACCGCCCTGCGCGCGGCCGCCGACAAGCTGATCAAGGCCCACGCACAGGCCAGCCTCGACAACGAGTGGACCTTTTTCGTGGATGAACTCTACGCCACGGACTGCGTGTACACCTGCGAATACGCCGGCGTCATCACCGTGACAGCGAACGGCAGCGAGGAAATCAAAGCCACCCACTACGGCCGCGACATGCAGGTCGGCTGGGAGGGCTGGACCTTTCCCTACATGGGCGTCTATACCGGCAGCGACAACCGGCTGGTCACCCACTGGATGAACCGCGGCCCGGGCAAGCGCCCCGACGGCAGCCACTTCGAGACCCCGGGCATCTCCTTTATCACCCTCAATGACGAAGCAAAGATCTGCCACCAGTTCGACCTGTTTGATCTGGCCCACCAGATGAAGCTCTGCGACGAGCTGGAGGATGCCGGCCTGCTGTCTCCCGAACTCAAGCAGAACTGGGTCACACCGATGAAGGACAGGCTGGAAGCGCAACTGCAGTACAACAGGTCGACTCCCTGAGACACCCTGCCCTGACACAACGGCCAGATTAAGACGCTTGACTTATTAAGTCGACCGTCTTAATCTGGCTGCATGCAAGCGACCCCCGAACGTCAAATTGGAACCGGCGCCATCGCACTGATGGAGGCCGCCGAGCAGCTGATTGGTGAGAAGGGCATCGATGGCGTTTCCAGCCGCGAGATTGCCCGCCTGGCCGGACACAAAAACCACTCGGCGGTGAACTACAACTTCGGCTCCTACGAGGCCCTGGTGGAAGCCCTGATCGAGCACCGCTCCGCCCCCATCAGCCAGCAGCGCAAGGAGCTGTTTGCGGCACTGCTGGCAGCACCCGCAGTGCCCAGCCTGGAGGACCTGGTGGGCCTGATGGTGCGCCCGATGGCGGCACAACTGCTGGCCCCCGAGGGACAGCACCACTTCCTCAACCTGCTTTCCCAACTGTTGACCCGCGATCACTGGCAACAGGTCTTTCTGGAAAACCGCCGCCGGGACAACACCCTGCAACGCATCGGTGAACTAATCGAGTCACGGCTGCAGCAGCAGCTGCCAGCCACGGTGTGCCAGGAGCGCCTGCAACGACTGGGGAGCCAGATCGTCCATTGCGTGGCGGAATGGGACAGGCGAGTACGCGCGAGCACCCTGGAAGCCACCCCCGAGGCGCTGAACTGGCGCATCGAGGATTTTATCGTCTGCTCGGTCGCTGCCCTGACGGCGCCGACACGGCCCACCTCCCCGGAGCAATAATAATGACCGACATGGAATCCATTGGCCTGATCGTCCTGTTCACGTTCCTGGCGCTGTGGCTGATCGAACTGATTGGCGGGCGCCTGCGCCGCTCGCCACGGCCCCGTCGCGACTTCGGCTTCATGCTTTTCGGCATGTTCTCGAACCTGGTCCTCGCCGGCGCTGCCATCGGCAGCCTGACCGGCTGGTTGGTGATCCAGCTGTGGCCACACGGCGCCAACAGCCTGGCTTTCGTGCCCTTCTGGCTGGCCTTTCCGGTCATCTTCGTGGCCGAGGAAATGGCACACTACTGGCTGCACCGGGCCTCCCACCAGGCGCGCTGGCTGTGGAAGATTCACCGCACCCATCACAGTGCCCAGGACCTCAATGTCGCAGTCGTCTATCGCTACAACTTTTTCTGGGTATTCCTCCTGCCCCAAACCTGGATGGGCGCCTTCGCGGTCTACTTCGGGCAGTCGACGGCCTACTTCACCGCCATACTGATCACTTTCTTTGTCAATCTCGCCACCCACAGCAGCTTTCGCTGGGACCTCTGGCTGCGGGAGCGCACACCCGCCTTCCTGCAGCCGACCTGGTGGGTGATCGAGCGCATCATCACCCTGCCGGACACCCATCACGCTCACCACGCCTACGGGCGCGGCGCACACCCCAACGGCAACTACGCGGTGACCCTCTTCCTCTTCGATGTGATATTTGGCACTGCCAAGATCCCCAACCGGCGTCAGGAACACTATGGCCTGCCCATCTCCCCACGGCTGCACTGGGCGGAAGAACTGTTCTGGCCGCTGGTGCGCAAGCCACTCTTGCCCAAGCCGGGCCCTGCCCAACCAAAACCCGCGGCGGAATAAACCGGCAAGCCATCAGGACAGCGGCCCATGTGCCGCTGTTTTCTCCCCAATAACATTACGTTTACGTTAACGTAATATGCGTCTATAGTAAGGCGAAACCTTACAAAAGCGCAGACCATGCCCGACACCACCTACAGCATTGCCGACCTGGCACGGGAATTCGGTATCACCCACCGCACCATCCGCTTCTACGAGGAGAAGGGCCTGATCAGCCCCCGTCGCCGTGGCCAGCAGCGGCTCTACAGCCCCGCCGACCGGGTACGCCTCAAGCTCATCCTGCGCGGCAAGCGCATCGGCATGACCCTCGACGAGTCGGTCGAGGTGATCGACATGTACCAGCCCGGCAGTAACAACAGCGATCAGCTGCACGCTCTGCTGGAGCGAATCGGCGAAAAGCGCGCGCATCTGCTACAAAAGAGACAGGACATCGACGACATGCTGAGCGGGCTGGATGAAGTCCGGGCGCTCTGCCAACAGGCATTGGAGAAACAAGCATGAGCAATGGCTACCCCTCCCTGAACTTCGGCCTCGGCGAGGAGCTGGAGATGCTGCGGGATGCGGTGCGGCAGATGTGCCAGCGGGAAATTGCCCCGCGTGCCGCGCAGATCGACCGCGACAATGCCTTCCCCAACGACCTCTGGCGCACCTTCGGCGACATGGGCCTGCTGGGCATCACCGTGGAAGAGGAATACGGCGGCTCCGACATGGGTTACCTGGCCCACGCCATCGTCATGGAAGAGATCAGCCGCGCCTCGGCCTCGGTGGGCCTGTCCTACGGCGCCATGTCCAACCTCTGCCTGAATCAGATCCGCAAGAACGGCAGCGAGGCACAGAAGCGCCGGTACCTGCCCAAGCTGTGCCGCGGCGAGCACGTCGGCGCCCTGGCGATGTCCGAACCCAACGCCGGCTCGGACGTGGTCAGCATGAAGCTGCAGGCCCGGCGGGACGGCGACACCTGGTACCTCACCGGCAACAAGATGTGGATCACCAACGGTCCGGACGCCGATGTCTACATCATCTACGCCAAGACGGACCCCACGGCAGGCTCAAAAGGCATCACCGCCTTTATTGTCGAACGGTATTTCCCGGGCTTTTCCCGCTCGCCCAAGCTGGACAAGCTGGGCATGCGCGGCTCCAACACCTGCGAGCTGGTTTTTGACAACACCCCCGTGCCGACGGAAAACATCCTGCGCGGCGAAGGCCAGGGCGTGCAGGTCTTGATGTCGGGCCTCGACTACGAACGCACGGTGCTCGCCGGCGGCCCGGTGGGCATCATGCAGGCCTGCCTCGACGAAGTGCTCCCCTACCTGCACACCCGGGAGCAGTTCGGCCAGCCCATCGGCCAGTTCCAGCTGATGCAGGGCAAGCTGGCCGACATGTACGCCGACCTCTCCGCCTGCCGCGCCTATCTCTACGCCGTGGCCGCCGCCTGCGACCGCGGCGAGGAAACCCGCAAGGACTGCGCCGCGGTGATTCTCTACACCGCGGAAAAGGCCACCCAGATGGCCCTGCAGGCCATCCAGGCCCTGGGCGGCTTCGGCTATACCAACGAGGCCAATACGGGCCGCTTGCTGCGCGACGCCAAGCTCTACGAGATCGGCGCCGGCACCTCGGAAATCCGACGCATGCTGATCGGCCGCGAACTGTTCAACGAAACCGCCTGACCCGGGAGCCCTCCATGAGCGTGCTGCAGACCCGCCTCAATCCCAGTGACGAGACTTTCCAGGCCAACCGCGAGCACCTGCAGGCCCAGGTGGACGAGCTGCGCCAGCTGACCGCTCGACTCCGCGAGGGCGGCGGCGCGAAGGCCCAGCAGCGCCACACGGCTCGCGGCAAGCTGCTGCCCCGGGAGCGCCTGGCCGCCGTGCTGGACCCGGACTCCCCCTTCCTGGAGCTCTCGCAGCTGGCCGCCTACCAGGTCTATGAAGACGATGTCCCCGGCGCCGGCATCATTACCGGCATCGGTCGCATCGCCGGGCAGGAGTGCATGATCTTCGTCAACGACGCCACGGTGAAGGGCGGCACCTATTATCCCCTGACCATCAAGAAGCAGGGCCGCGCCCAGACCATCGCCGAGGAAAATCGCCTGCCCTGCGTCTACCTGGTGGATTCCGGGGGAGCCTACCTGCCCCTGCAGGACGAGGTTTTTCCCGACCGCGAACACTTCGGCCACGCCTTCTACAACCAGGCGCGCATGTCCGCCCAGGGCATCCCGCAAATCGCCGCCGTGCTCGGCTCCTGCACCGCCGGCGGTGCCTATCTGCCGGCCATGGCCGACGAGTCGATCATCGTCAAGAACCAGGGCAGCATCTTTCTCGGCGGCCCGCCCCTGGTAAAGGCCGCTACCGGCGAAGTGGTCACCGCCGAGGAGCTGGGCGGCGCGGACGTGCACTGCCGCACCTCCGGGGTCACCGACCACTACGCCAACAACGACCACCACGCTCTGGAGCTGGTGCGCCGCGCGGTGGCCCGCCTGAATCGGGTCAAGCCCGCCCGCCTCGACCTGCGCGAACCCGTCGAGCCCCTCCACGACCCCGAAGAGCTCTACGGCGTGGTCCCGAAGGACACGCGCCAGCCCCTGGACGTGTACGAGATCATCATGCGCCTGGTCGACGGCTCCGAATTCGACGAGTTCAAGGCTCTCTTCGGCGAGACCCTGGTCTGCGGTTTCGCCCGCCTGCACGGCTACCCGGTGGGCATCGTGGCCAACAACGGCATCCTGTTCAGCGAATCCGCGGTCAAGGGCGCCCACTTCATCGAGCTCTGCGCCCAGCGCGGCATCCCCCTGGTGTTCCTGCAGAACATCACCGGCTTCATGGTCGGCAAGCAGTACGAAGCCGGCGGCATCGCCCGCCACGGCGCCAAGATGGTCCACGCCGTCGCCTGCGCCAATGTGCCCAAGTTCACCGTGATCATCGGCGGCTCTTTCGGCGCCGGCAACTACGCCATGTGCGGCCGCGCCTACGAGCCACGTTTCCTGTTCATGTGGCCCAATGCGCGCATCTCGGTGATGGGCGGCGAACAGGCCGCCGGTGTGCTGGCCACGGTCAAGCAGGACCAGCTGGCCAGAGAAGGCAAGTCGATGACGCCCGAGGAAGAAGCCGACTTCAAGCGCCCGACCCTGGAGCAGTACGAGCGCCAGGGGCACCCCTACTACGCCTCGGCGCGCCTGTGGGACGACGGCGTGATCGACCCGGCGGATACGCGCATGGTGCTGGGCCTGTGCCTGTCGGCGACGATGAATGCACCGATTGAGGAGACGCGGTTTGGCGTATTTCGGATGTAGATCACCGCGGTGGCTCGAGCCAGCTCTGAATCCGGGCACGAGGCCGATTGCCGCTTTCCGGGAAACGCTGCAAGTACGTCCCTGTACGCTCCTCGCCGGCCGTCCATGGCCGGCGAGGTTCCCGGAAAGCGGCAATCGGCCTCGCGCCCTCGCTACGGTAGCAGCGTCGACTCGTGAGGCCCACCTTCCAGCAGGTTTGTCGCAACGCGACAGTTCCCGTCACCGTGAGGCTACAGTCAACGGCGCGTTAGGCGAAGTGCCCAGCTTGAGGTGGAGCGGGGGCGGCAGGCCCGGTGCAGGACCGTCGGCGACATGGATGTCGCCGTCGAGCGTACATGGATGTATTCACAGCGTGTCCTGGACCGGGCCTGCCGCCACCGCTCCACCGCCACTGGCCGCAATCGGAGCGATCACCAACCGGAGCCAACGATGAGCGACAAGACGGTAAGCACGACAATAGACGCCCGGGGTGTGGCGACCGTGACGCTGAATAACCCCGACAAGCGCAATGCCTTCGACGACGCGATCATCCGCCAGCTGCGCGAGGCCTTCGAGGGCCTGGGGGCAGATGAGGCGGTGCGGGTGGTGGTGCTTGCCTCCACCGGCAAGCATTTCTCCGCCGGCGCCGACCTCGGCTACATGCAGCGCATGGCGCACTACGACTACGGCCACAACCTGCGCGACGCCGAGGGCCTGGCGGGCATGTTGCGCACGCTGTACGAATTGCCCAAGCCGAGCATTGCCCGGGTGCAGGGTGCCGCCTTTGGTGGCGCGGTGGGGCTGGTGAGCTGCTGTGACATGGCGGTGGCGGAAAGCGGCGCCATCTTCTCCCTGTCGGAGGTACGCATCGGCATGGTGCCGGCGACGATCAGTCCCTATGTGATACGCGCCATCGGTGAACGCCAGGCGCGGCGCTGGTTTCTCACCGGGGAGCGCTTTGACGCCCGGCGGGCGCAGGCCATGGGGCTGGTGCACGAGGTGGTGGCCGCGGATGCGCTGGACCAGGCCGTGGAAGATCTGGTGGCAGCGCTGTTGCAGTCCGGCCCCGCTGCGGTGGCGGCGGCCAAGGACCTGATCAGTGCCGTGGCCGGGGCGCCGATCAGCGCGGAGCTGGTGGAGGACACCTGTGCCCGCATCGCGCATATCCGCGTCTCCGAGGAAGGCCAGGAGGGGCTCAAGGCCTTCCTGGAAAAACGCTCACCCAACTGGGTCGGTGACTGAGGACGGAGCCATGTTCACGAAGCTGTTGATTGCCAACCGCGGCGAAATCGCCTGCCGCGTCATCCGTACGGCGCGACGGCTGGGTATCGCCACGGTGGCGGTGTATTCCGACGCCGACCGCCATGCCCTGCATGTGCAGCTGGCCGACGAGGCGGTGCATGTGGGCCCCGCGCCGGCCCGGGAGTCCTACCTGGTCATCGCGAATATCATCGAGGCGGCGCGACGCAGCGGGGCCCAGGCGATCCACCCCGGCTATGGCTTCCTCTCGGAGAATGCCGACTTTGCCCGCGCCTGTGCCGAGGCCGGGGTGGTGTTTGTGGGCCCCCCACCTGCCGCCATCGAGGCGATGGGCTCGAAATCGGCAGCCAAGGCGATCATGGAGCGCGCCGGCGTGCCCCTGGTACCCGGCTACCACGGCGACGACCAGAAACCGGCCCGGCTAAAGGCCAGTGCCGACGAGATGGGCTACCCGGTCCTGCTCAAGGCCACGGCCGGCGGTGGCGGCAAGGGCATGCGCCAGGTATGGTCGGCGGCGGATTTTGATGACGCCCTGGCGGCCGCCCAACGCGAGGCCAGCGCCAGCTTCGGCGACGAGCGCATGCTGGTGGAGAAGTACCTGACGCGGCCCCGGCATGTGGAAGTACAGGTGTTCTGCGACAGTCACGGTGAGGGGGTCTACCTGGCAGAGCGCGACTGCTCGCTGCAGCGCCGCCACCAGAAAGTGATCGAGGAGGCGCCGGCACCCGGCATGAGCGCGGAGTTGCGCGCGGCCATGGGGGAAACCGCGGTGCAGGCGGCCCGGGCCATCGACTACGTGGGCGCCGGCACGGTGGAGTTCCTGCTGGACGAGGACGGCAGCTTCTATTTCATGGAGATGAACACCCGCCTGCAGGTGGAACACCCGGTGACCGAGATGATCACCGGCCAGGACCTGGTGGAATGGCAGTTGCGCGTCGCCGCTGGCGAGCCCCTGCCCCTGAAACAGGATGCCATCACTCTCCACGGGCACGCCTTCGAGGCGCGCATCTACGCGGAGGATCCGGACAACGATTTCCTCCCCGCCACCGGCACCCTGGCCCACCTGCGCCCGCCGGAAGAATCCTCCCATGTGCGGGTGGATACGGGCGTCCGCGAGGGCGACGAGATCAGCGTCTACTACGACCCGATGATCGCCAAGCTGGTGGTCTGGGACGAGGACCGCGGGCGTGCCCTGCAGCGCCTGGCCCGGGCCCTGGTGGACTACCGCATCGGCGGCACGGTGACCAACCTCGACTTCCTCTACAACCTGGTCACGACGAAGCCCTTCCGGAACGCCGAGCTGGATACCGGCTTTATCGAGCGCCACCGCGAGCTGATCTTCCGCGAGCAGGACATCGATCTCGCCCGCGACCTCCCCGCAGCCGCGCTGGCCCTGCTGCTTCAGCGCCAGCAGACCGCGCGGGGCAGCCGCCAGCCCGGCGATCCCTGGTCCCCCTGGGACAGCGCCAGTGCCTGGCGCCTGAACGAGCCCCACCGCCACCGGTTGCGCCTGCACTGTCACCAGCAGGACTTCGAGGCGGTAGTCGAAGCACGGGGCAAGGATCACTACGTGGTGTCCGCCCGAGTCAGCGCGGCTACTACCGACGACGAGCGAGCTGAGCAACGGCAGGGAGCCACAGACGGAGTCGACGTGGTTGCCAGCGAGGCGCTGCAGGCGCGCCTGAGCGGCGAGACACTGACCCTCGACCGCGACGGCCACCGCCAGCGGGCCACCCTGGCGCGGACCCAGGACGGCCATACCCTGTATTTTGCCGAGGGCGCCTGTCATTTCCGTGAATGGCAGCCGGATACCGGCGAAGGGGGACACGACGCAAGCGCCGGTGGCTTGCTGGCTCCCATGAACGGCACGATTGTCGCCCTGGTTGCCGATGTTGGCGCGCCGGTAACGGCGGGCAGTCCCCTGCTGATCATGGAAGCGATGAAAATGGAGCACACCCTGCGCGCACCCGCCGACGGCAGCGTCGAGCAGTTTTTCTTCCAGGCGGGGGACCTGGTCTCCGGCGGGGCCGAGCTGCTGCAGTTCACCCCCGCGGGCGAGGAAAACCGGGAGAGCGCGCATGCCTGACCCGACGACAACGGCCACCGGTAACACGCTTCCCGAACAGGTCACCCTGGTCGAGGTCGGCCCGCGGGACGGCCTGCAGAACGAAACGGAGCCGGTCGCCCTGGCGGACAAGCTCCGACTGATCCACGAACTGGCGGCGGCCGGGCTGCCGGTCATTGAGGCGGGCAGCTTCGTCAATCCCCGATGGGTCCCGCAGATGGCTGACAGCGAGGCCGTCTTCGCCGGCCTGCAACGGCGCGCCGGCGCGCGCTATACCGCCCTGACCCCCAACCTGAAGGGTTTCGAGCGCGCCCTGGCGGCGGGCGCCGACGAAGTCGCGGTGTTCGCGGCCGCCTCCGAAAGCTTCTCCCGCAAGAACATCAACTGCGGCATCGCCGACAGCCTGCTGCGCTTCACGCCGGTCATGGAAGCGGCTCGCTCGGCGGGCCTGCCGGTGCGCGGCTACGTGTCCTGCGTACTCGGCTGCCCCTACGAGGGCGAGATTGCGCCCGCCGCAGTGGCCGGGGTGGTTCGCGAGCTGCTGGGCATGGGCTGCTATGAGGTCTCCCTCGGCGATACCATCGGCACCGGCACCGCCGGCAGCATGACGCGGCTGCTGGACAGGCTGCTGGCGGAGTTCCGGCCACGGCAACTGGCAGTGCACTGCCACGACACCTACGGCCAGGCCCTGGCCAACATCCTGGTGGCCCTGCAGCACGGCATCGCCACCGTCGACGCCTCGGTGGCCGGCCTCGGGGGCTGCCCCTATGCCCCCGGCGCCAGCGGCAATGTCGCCACCGAGGATGTGCTCTACCTGCTCCATGGCCTGGGCATCCACACCGGTATCGACCTGAAGGCCGTTGCGGCGGCGGGTAATCGCATTTCCGCCCGCCTGGGGCGAGCCAGCGCCTCCCGGGTCGCGCGGGCACTCGGCGCACAAGCCTGAAGACCGCCGTATCAACCGGGCGCGCCCGCTGAGCAGGAAGGTCTGAACCGGTATCGCGCTGTGCTACAGTGCCACCAGAATAACCGCGGAAACTTCATGCACGAGCGCCAGATTCATCAACTCCGCCACCTGGCTGCCGCCCTGGTGACGGCCATCGGGCTGTGGCAGATCGCCCAGTTGTGGCTGCAGCATTTCCGTGAAGACCTGCTGCTGGAAGCCCTCTGGGGCGGTGTTTACCTGCTGCTGGCCCTGGGCCTGGTGGGCCGCTCCCGTTTCAGCCTGTTTGCCACCGGAGTCGTCTGCCTTGGCCACATCGTCTGGGTACTGCAGAGCCGGGGGCTGGCCACACCGCTGGACGGCCTGGTGGCGCTGATCGACCTGTGCCTGGCGGGCCTCGGCGTATCCCTGCTCTGGGCGCTGCGCCACCGGGGCAGCGTCTGACCCCAGGCCTTGAAATCCCGGCAGCGCGCCCTCACAGTGACTTCGCGAGACCCTTGTGCCCAAGGCGCATAAGGGCAGCTACGCAACACATTACGGTCCGGCACCCGCCGGGTGCCGACCCGAGACAAACACCACTGGAGAACGCACGCACTACTGTCATTGTCAGGAGGATGCTACCCATGGTCCGAAGACACGACCCCTACCCATCCAGAACCGGTGGCCAGGAGGCCATCCATCCCCGCCAGGACCCGGTGGTCTACGGCGGTCCACAGGCCGGCACGCCCGGCGCACTCAGCGGCGAGCAGCTGCAGCAATTTGAACGCGAGGGCTACCTGGTCCTCCCCGACCTGTTCAGCGACCTGCTGGAGCCCATCCGCGAGGAATTCCACACCTTGAGCCGGCGCATGCGCGGCGATGAGGCACTGTATACCGAACCCGACAGCGACGAGCCGCGCACCCTGTTCAAGGTGCACGCCTGGAGCGACCTGCTGCAGCAGGTCATGCGCGACCCGCGCATCCTGACACCGGTGCAGCAGATTCTCGGCTCCGCGGCGACGACCATGCAGTCCCGCATCAACATCAAGCCGGCCTTCAAGGGCAAGTCCTTTCCCTGGCACTCCGACTTCGAGACCTGGCACGTCGAGGATGGCATGCCGCGGATGCGCGCGGTGACCGCCTGGATCATGCTGACCGACAACAGCCCCCACAACGGGCCGCTCTATGTCATCCCCGGCTCGCACAAGCACTACGTTTCCTGTGCCGGCACCACCGGGCGCGAGAACTACCGCACTTCACTGCGGCGCCAGACACTGGGGGTGCCGCGCAGCGAAACCCTCAAGGACATGTTGCAGGAGCAGCCCATTCACACCGTGTCCGGTCGCGCCGGCACGCTGGTGTTCCACGACTGCAACCTGCTGCACGGTTCCCCGGACAACATCTCCGCGGACCCGCGCAGCATCCTGATGTATGTCTACAACAGCGTGGAGAATGCGGTGGAGGCGCCCTTCAGCGACCTGCCCCCGCGGCCCCACTACCTGTGTGACCGGGAGGCGCAACCACTGTCGGCCCTGCAGCAGCCACTGCAGGTTCCCGCCCGGGCCGCCTGAGGGCCAAGGGGCTCACTCCGCGGCGAGAAAACCGATCCAGCGCTCCTCGGTGATGAAGTTCGGGTTGGCCCAGTCGGCCCACTTCTCGCCGAGGCCTTCCGCCACCACATCCTCCACACCGGCGCCCGCGGCCAGGCGACCGCGCACGTGGTCGCGTGTCGCCACCAGCATATCCGCGAAGCGCTGCAGGTCGGCCTTGTCGGCCACATCGCCATGCCCCGGGACGACCACGGTGTCGTCGTCAATCCGCGCCAGCACCGCCTGCACCCCGGCAATGTAGCCGTCGACCGTGCCGCCAGAGCTCATGTCCACGAAGGGGAAGCGGTCCTTGAAGAACAGGTCGCCCATGTGCACCACGTTTTCCGCGGCGAAGTACACCACACTGTCACCGTCGGTATGACCATTGGGGTAGTGCTGCAGCTCCAGCGTATCGCCGTTGAAATGCAGCGCCGCCGAGTCGCCGTAGGTGACCACTGGCAGGGCCTCCGGCGGGCTCGCCGCCTGTTCCACACCCAGGGCGGCAATGCGCCCGCCGCTGGCCATGCGCGCGCGCACGTTGTCGTGGGCCATAACCACCGTGCCCTGCTCACCCCACAGGGCATTGCCACCGGTATGATCCAGGTGCCAGTGGGTATTCAACAGAAACCGCGGCGTATCGGTGCTGGCGGAGAGTTCGCGCACAGCGCTGGCATAGGCCGGTGCCATGTCGGTGTAGTCGGCGTCAATCAGCAACACGCCGTCACCCCCCACCGAGGCGACGATATTGCCGCCTTTGCCCTGCAGCAGGTGCAGCGGCCCCTTCAGCGGCGCGGTAGTAAACGAGGGGGCATCCTCCCCGGCGTGATTATCGGCCTGGGCCGGCGCGACAGCCAGGCAGGCAGCGGCGAACAGCGCGGGCAGGGCATTGCGCGTGGCATTCATCAAAGACATGGTAAAACTCCCGTGTTGGTGACCCGGGCGCACCGAGAGAGTCAGCCCGCAAAGGGCCACGCGACGCGCCGGAATGACAGACATGCCCGCTAGGCGTTGAGATCGGGAATCAGCTCGTCCTTGAGGCGCGCAATGGCGTCCTTCAGGCGCAGCTTCTCCTTCTTCATGCGTTGCAGCAGGATCTGGTTCTTGTAGGGGTAAGCGTAGAGTTCCGCGATGCGCTCGTCCAGCGCACGGTGGCGTTCACTGAGCAGAGCCAGACGCATCGCCGGCGGGATATCCTCGTTGGCGGCGTCGGATCCCGGGGGGCCGAGTGACGATTGCGGCGGCTCGTTCATGGTCTGGCAGGGGTGCCCTGGTAAGCGATTACATGCATCGCACTCTACTCCTTCCCGCTGCCGGTGTAAAAGTGCGCCAGCAATTCCTGCCACAGGGGATGACCGGCGTCGCCCAGGGCGTAGAAATGCGGGCTCATCAAGCTGTCGCGGGCGTTGTAGCGCAGCGGTTTGCCATCCAGCCCCAGCACGGCACCGCCGCAAGCCTCGAGCAGGGCCTGGCCGGCGGCCACGTCCCATTCGCAGCAGGGGGAAAAACGCGGATAGAAATCGCCGCGGCCCTCGGCGATCTGGCAGAACTTCAAGGCACTGCCGCTATTGTCCCGCTCCAATGGGGCCTGCCAGCGGTCTTCCAGCCAGGCCAGGCACTCCCGCAACCGCGGGTTGCGGTGGCGGCGACTCGCCAGCACCACCAGCGGCGCTTCCGTGTTCAGCGGCCGGGCTGCCAGGATGTCCCGCGACCAGCTTTGCCCATCCACGCTGTGAAAACACCAGGCACCCTGCCCCGGGATGCCCAGATAGGCCCGGCGTTGCAGCGGCACGTAGAGCAAGCCAAGCACCGGCACATGGTCGCGCACCAGGGCAATGTTGATGGTGAACTCCCCGGTGCCGGCGACAAACTCCTTGGTGCCATCCAGGGGGTCCACCAGCCAGTAGCAGGGCCAGTTGCGGCGCTGGGCCTTGCGCGCCGGCGATGACTCCTCCGACAGCATGGGCCACTCGGGGGTGAGCTGCTTCAGGCCCCGGCAAAGGTGGACATGGGAATCCAGGTCGGCCTGGGTCAGCGGCGAGTCATCGCTCTTGGACTGCAGACCGGCGTCACCGGGGGCGTGGTAGTGGCTGCAGATCATCTCCCCGGCGTCGAAACACAGGCGCAACAGGGGGTCTGTCAGATCGTTCAGCTCAGGCACGGCCTTTCCCGGCAGGATGGAGCCGATATTGTAGCACTGCAGCGAGCCACAAAACCCGGCATAATGCGCGGCCCATGCAACGCTCCGAGGGCCCCGCGATGCTCGACTGGAACGCCATCGACACCGTGCTGCTGGACATGGACGGCACGCTGCTCGACCTGCATTTCGACAACTACTTCTGGCTCGACCACCTACCCCGGGTCTGGGGCGAGCGCCAGGGACTCAGCCCGGACGATGCCTCCGCGACACTCCAGGCACGCATCCACTCCCAGCGCGGCACCCTCAACTGGTACTCCCTGGACTACTGGTCCGAACAGCTCGACATGGACATTCCGGCCCTCAAGCAGGAACTGCGGCACATGATCCGCCTGCGCCCCTTCGCCCTGGAGTTCCTGCAGCGCCTACACGCCAGTCACCGCGAGGTGGTGCTGGTCACCAATGCCCACCGCAAGACCCTCGACCTGAAAATGACCCAGGTCGACATCACCCCCTGGTTTGACCGCCTGGTGGTCTCCCACGACCTGGACTTCCCCAAGGAGGATCCACAGTTCTGGCAACGCCTGCAGGCCCTGCACCCCTTCGACCCCGCGCGGACCCTGTTGATCGACGACACCGAGAGCGTCCTGGAGTCCGCCCACAACTACGGCATCGCCCACCTGCTGACGCTGCTGCAGCCGGACAGCCAGCTGCAGAAACGCCTGGATACCCGCTTCCCGGGCATCCACCACTTCGACGAAATCATGCCCGAGCAACTGGACCTGCCCCGCACGGAGGCCGCCGGTGAGTGAATTGAGCAAACTGCGTATCGACAAGTGGCTGTGGGCGGCGCGTTTCTTCAAGACCCGCAGCCTGGCCAAGGCCGCCATCGAGGGCGGCAAGATCCAGGTCAACGACCAGCGGGTCAAGGTTTCCAAGGAGATCAGCGTGGGCGACCGGCTGCAGATCCGCCAGGGCTGGGACCTCAAGGTGGTGGTGGTAGACGCTCTCTCCGACCAGCGCCGCGGCGCCCCGGAAGCGCAGCAGCTCTACACGGAAACCCCGGACAGTCTTGCCCGGCGGGAGTCCGAGGCTGCCGCCCGCAAGGCCGCCGGCGGCATGATCGAGCGACCGGCGACCAAGCCCACCAAGAAGCAGCGCCGCCAGATCCACCGTTTCAAGGAAACGCCGCAATAAGCCGACGACACCACCGGACCGCCACGGCCATTCAAGCGCCAGCCGCTGGCCCGGCAGAGCGCGCTCTAGCTCGTTGCCACTTCCACGCAATCCCGCCCCCGCGCCTTGGCCCGATACAGCGCCAGGTCGGCGGCCTTGACCAGGTTCTGCGGGGTGGTCGCGTTGGTCGGCTTCACCGAGGCGACACCCTGGCTGACCGTGATGCAGGGCGCCACCGGTGAGGCGCCGTGTGGAATACGCGTATGATCGATTCGCTCGCGCAGGCGCTCGGCCGTGCGACGGGCAGCCGCCGCGTCGGCCCCCGGTAACACCAGAATGAACTCCTCGCCCCCGTAGCGGCCCGCCAGCTCACCGGCCCGTGCGACGGTACTGCGCATGATCTCCGCCAGCTGTTGCAAGACCTTGTCACCGGCATCGTGCCCGTAGGTATCGTTATAGGGCTTGAAGTAGTCGACATCCAGCATCACCACCGCAAGATGCCCACCATTGCGCCGCGCCCGATTGATCTCCTCCTGCAGCACGCGATTGACCAAGCGGCGGTTACCCAGGCCCGTCAGCTCATCGACATTGGCCAGGTCCACCAGCTGCTTGCGCGCCTCGGCCAGCTGGCGATTGCGATCGCGCAGGGAATCGCTCAGGTCCGACAGCTCCTGAGCCATGGTGGCACGCTCCCAGGTCGCGGAGATCATGCCCCGCACCGCCAGGTAGACCCGATCACTGGCAAACAGCAGCAGTCCGCAGAGGCCCAGGGTGAACAGGCCAATCAGCAAGTGCCAGGGTGCCTCCCAGTAGTGCAGCAGGCACCACCAGCCTATCGGCAGCAGGGCGGCGTAAAGCTGCACCAGGAAATACTCGCGCAGGGCCATGGTCATGCCCATGGCCACCAGATTCACCAGCAAGATGCACAGCAGAAAGATGTACAGCAGTGCCGGCGGCGCGAAGCTCGCCGCGACAATAAAGGCAGTGGACCATGCCAGACCGGTTGCCAGCGCCCCCAGCAGAAGCAGCGCATAGACCCGACCGGGCCGCTGGTGGTACTCGCCAAACTGCAGGGCCCGCTGGTTGTAACCGGCACGCAGCACGACGAGTGCGAGAACGCCCACGGCCCAGGCCAACAGAGCGGCGACAGGCAGGAACTGCCAGAACAGCAGCACCATGGCCAGTAGACCCAGCAGGTTGGCCCCCACCGTCGCCACGCGGCTATGCTGCAGCAGCAGCTCGAGCTGGGCGGACAGGAGTTCCCGCGCTGGAATGTGTCGCTGATAGACCATCCACGGATGCTACAACGGCCGCGGCGGATTGGCGATGCCGACTACCCCGGATGGGGAAGCCCATCACACCCGCCTGACACAACTCCGATCGGCAACCGCACCTCGAACCGCTGGCAAGCACCCATGACCCAGCGGTTTGCGATTGCCGCGGGAATCGCAGACACTAAAGCGCTCATCCAAAGAGATCCGCAATGCTGTCCTGGCCCCTGATTCGCAACATCTGCCTGGCGCTGCTGCTCCTGCCCCTCGCCCACTTCGCGTGGGTGGTGGGAAGCGAGCATGCCCGGCGCCAGGCCCCGGGGCCGGAGGTGTGGCAAGCGGAAGTCGACGCCTATACTCGGGAAGCCCAAACCCTCAGCCTGCCGGCGGACCCTGTCCTGGTCGCCGGGGGCCGCCAGGTCAAACTCTGGGCCGGACTGGATCGCCTGCTGGCCCCCCGGCCGGTGCTGATGCGCGGCCTGGGTGACGCCACCGTCGACGACCTCATTTATCACTACAGCGACCTGATTGGCTACTACCGACCGGAGAGCCTGATCCTGCTGGTGGGCAACAGCGAATTCCAGCAACGTGATGACAAGGAGCCCACTGAATTACTGCAGGCCGTACAGCAGTTTGCCGCGATCGACCGGGAGCATCGACCCAGCGGGCAGCTCTACCTGATCGGCCCGGTCAAGACACCGTTCTACCCGGAGGATCACCGGCGAATCGCCCAGGCGAATACCCTCCTGGCGGCCTGGGCCGCGGGGGAGCCCGGGGTCACCTACCTCGATCCCGCTCCGGTACTCGAAGATGCCGAGGGCAAACCCGACGGCAGCTACTTCCGGCCCGGCGGCCAATACCTGAACCGGCAGGGCTACCTGCGCCTCGGGGTCTTGCTGCGCGCGGCGCTGGAAGCCCGTGAGACACCCCACACCCCCGCAGAAAGTTACGTGAATAGCACCGGGAGTTCTGCGAATGCGCAATGAATGCGCTAGAATTCGCACATGTTGACCGAGATCCCCGTCACCCTGCCCGACACCCCCCTACTGACCGCCGTGGATCAGGGCCGCCCCCTGCGCGAACTGTCGGAGGCAGAACTGGAGCAGCTGGCGCAGGAGCTGCGCGCCTTCCTGCTTTACACCGTTGGACAGACCGGCGGGCATTTCGGGGCCGGGCTCGGCGTGGTAGAGCTGACCATCGCCCTGCACGCCATCTACAACACCCCCGACGACCGCATTGTCTGGGACGTGGGCCATCAGACCTACCCCCACAAGATTCTCACCGGGCGCATGCAGCAGATGCACAGCATGCGCCAGGCCGGCGGATTGGCGGGCTTCCCCAAGCGCAGCGAGAGCCCCTACGACACCTTCGGCGTCGGCCACTCCTCCACCAGCATATCCGCCGCCATGGGCATGGCCCTGGCCGCCCGGCAGCAGGGCCTCGACCGCAAAGTGGTGGCCGTGATCGGCGACGGTGCCATCACTGGTGGCATGGCGATCGAGGCCCTGGCCCATGCCGGCCACGAGCGCCCGGACATGCTGGTGATTCTCAATGACAACCAGATGTCCATCGGCCACAACGTCGGCGGCCTGGCCAGCTACTTCGCCAAGATCTGGGCCAGCAAGACTTACATCTCCCTGCGCGAGGGCACCAAGCGCATCCTCAGCCGCATCAAGCCCGCCTGGGACCTGGCCAAGCGCACCGAAGAGCACATGAAGGGCATGGTCGCCCCCGGCACCCTGTTCGAGGAGCTGGGCTGGCACTACATCGGCCCCCTGGATGGCCACGACCTGCCGCAGCTGCTGCAGACCCTGGAAAACATGAAGGATCTGGAAGGCCCCCAGTTCCTGCATATCCGCACCATGAAGGGCAAGGGCTTCGCCCCCGCCGAGGCCGACCCGGTGGGCTATCACGCCATCAACAAGATCGAGGCCAAGCCCCGCGGCCCCCAGCCGGCCACCCCGCCGGCAGTGAAAAAGCCCAAGTACCAGGAAGTCTTCGGCCGCTGGCTCTGCGACATGGCCGAGCGCGACCCGCTGCTGGTGGGGATCACCCCCGCCATGTGCGAAGGCTCCGGCCTGGTGGACTTCGCCAAACGCTTCCCCGAGCGCTACCACGACGTCGCCATTGCCGAACAGCACGCCGTCACCCTGGCCGCCGGCATGGCCTGCGATGGACTGAAGCCGGTGGTGGCCATCTACTCCACCTTCCTGCAGCGCGCCTACGACCAGCTGATCCACGACGTGGCGATCCAGAACCTGGGCGTCACCTTCGCCATCGACCGCGCCGGCCTGGTCGGCCAGGACGGCCCCACCCACCACGGCGCTTTCGACCTCAGCTACCTGCGCTGCATCCCCAACCTGGTGATCGGCGCCCCCTCCGACGAGAACGAGTGCCGGCAGATGCTCTACACCGGCTACCGCCACGCCGGGCCTGCGGCCATCCGCTACCCCCGGGGAACCGGCCCCGGCGCGCTGATCGCCGAGGAGATGAGCGAGCTGGAGATTGGCAAAGCGGTGGAAGTGCGCCGCGGCGAGGGGGTGGCGATCCTGGCTTTTGGTACGGTGCTGGCTGAAGCCATGAAAGCAGGCGAGGCGCTGAATGCCACGGTGGTGGACATGCGCTGGGTGAAGCCGCTGGATGAGGCGATGGTGTTGAAGCTGGCGGAAGAGCATGAGTTGCTGGTGACGGTGGAGGATAATGCGGTGGCGGGGGGTGCTGGGAGTGGAGCTGTAGAGTTGTTGCTGGCCCGTGGCTCAGCCGTGCGCTGCCTGCAGATCGGCCTACCGGATGCGTTTGTGGAGCATGGCTCGCAGCAGGAGCAGTGGCGGCAAGTGGGGTTGGATGCACCGGAAATTGTAGAGCGAGTGCGCATCTCCCCGCCCCAACGACTGCAGGATGCCGCCAGCCGCGTGGCGCTGGAAGCCGTCGTTCACAAAGCCCCTTGACGCCGAGCGTGGCGACACCGCCGAGCCGGCTATGACACGAACATACCAGCACAATTATTCCGAGATCCGCCCCTCCGTCTTCAACCTGGAGCAACGTCAGCGCAAAGCATTCACCGTGGTCAAAGTATGCAAGGACTTCCTGCAGACTGAAGACCTGACCCACCTCACGCTTCTGGATGTGGGCAGCTCCAGCGGTATCATCGATAACTTCCTGGCGGATTACTTCGGCAGTGTTACAGGCATCGACATTGATGCGCCGGCCATGTCTTGGGCTCAAGCGAACTTCCACAAGGCTAACCTGCACTACGCACAAGGCGATGCCATGCAGCTCGCCTTCCCGAATGACCAATTCGATATTGTGGTCTGCTCGCACGTTTACGAGCATGTACCCGATGCAAAGGTCATGTTTGAAGAGATCCTCCGGGTGCTGAAGCCCGGTGGCTTCTGCTATTTTTCCGGCAACAACCGCATGATGTGGATGGAGCCGCACTACCGTCTGCCGCTGCTATCCCTGCTGCCAAGGCCCCTGGCACACCGCTACATGCGTCTTGCCGGCAAGGGCGATTATTACCATGAGAAACATCTGAGCTATCGTGCCCTAAAGGCACTATGTGAAAGCTTTCAATTGCACGACTATTCCCTCTCCATCATCCGGGACCCTGCCCGCTTCGGCGCGGATTACATGCTCGTCCCTGGGAGCCCAAAGTGGAAACTGGCCAAAACCGTGGCCCGACTGGCCCCATGGGCGACACCACATATCTGGCTGCTGCAGAAGCCAGCGGGCTCCCGGCCATGAGGGTACTCGTGATCACACGCAACCTGCCGCCGCTTGTGGGAGGCATGGAGCGGCTGCTGCAGAACCTAGTGCTGGGGGTTACGGAATATGCGGATGTCACCGTTATTGGTCCCAGGGGCTGCCACGCCCACCTGCCGGAAACAGTGGAAACCCATGAATGCAGCAACAAGCTAGCCGGATTCCTGTCTGGTTCTACGCTCACTGCCCTGCGTATTGTCCGCAAGGACCGGTTTGACGTAGTGATCGGTGGCAGCGGACTGATGGCTCCGCTGCTCTTTCTGCTGAAAACTCTGTTCAAGTGCAGAACTCTGGTTCTGTTACATGGACTGGACATCATCGTTGACCACTGGCTGTACCAGCGCGTGTTCGTTCCCACCCTGCGTCACGCCGATCAGGTGGTTGCCAACAGTCGTAATACCAAGCGTTTGGCCGCCAAGAAAGGTGTTCCAGAAGAGCGGATCAGTATCATTCACCCGGGCACCCATATCCCGGAGCAGCCGGATGCAGAGAGGAAAGGCGAATTCTTGCAACGCTACCGGATCTCTTTCAGTCGCTACATGCTGTTTGCAGGACGGATTACCCGTCGCAAAGGCCTTTCCCCCTTCATCCGCAAAAGCCTGCCCACTATTCTGCATGCGTGCCCGGATGCCGGGCTTGTGGTGGTGGGTGACAACGCGAGCGACAGCCTAAACAGGCAGGGGGAGAAAGCGGAGGTACTTGCCGCCATCAATGAGGCCGGTTTGGGCGATAAAGTGATGTTCCTGGGTCAGGTGGACGACCGGGACCTGGAAACGGCCTATGCCTGCGCTACAGTCCATATCTTTCCGTTGATCGAGGTGCCGGGAGATGTGGAAGGATTCGGGATGGTAGTTATTGAGGCGGCGGCTGTGGGGACACCGACCGTGGCCTTTGATGTGGGAGGGGTGGCTGATGCGTTGGACCTTGTGGGTGGCCCCCTGATTCAATCTGGCGATTACACTGGCCTCATCAAAAAGATCACCAAATATCTCCTAAGCGAGGAAATAACCAGCAAACACCCAGACGAAATCAACGACTTAATAAGCTGGAACCGATACTCAAACAGCTTTCACATCGCTCTGAACGCGACAACACCCCACTAAACCCGACAAGCAATACAAGGCCTTATGCAGGACTCTGCAAGAAATAGTTTTGTCAATTTCATGCTCTAAGTCAGCAATTGCAGCAGGTGACTCTCAAGTCGAGCAATCACGTGCTCCCAGCCCTCCACTGCGCCATCAATTAGCTGTCGTGCTGCCATCTGATACTCCAATGCCCGAACTAGATCATCGGAGCTTTCAGACTGATAGATAGCTTGTGGCAGTGATTGTAAAAGGTAAGGCACAACCCCTACATCTGCCCCAACGACCGGCAAATCGCATGCCAGCATTTCATAAGCCTTTTGAGGAAAGCAATAACGCCCAAACGGCGTATCGCGCAAATAAATCACACCCACATCTAACGCTGAAAACAGCTTGGCTGTATCCGCGTGGGAAAGCATCCCCAGATAATGTACTCTCTCATCATTCGGCGGCGGTAAATTAGCATCGACTGTGCCAGCCAGCACCAAATGCGCGTTTGAATATTTCTGGCTGAGCTGCGCCCACCCCTGATATAACTCTCCAATCCCGCGCTCCGCCAGCAAGCCGCCAGCAGTGCCAATCAGCACCCCGCACACCGGCAAGCCAAGTGCTTGGCGGCAATCACTTTTTGCTTGGTGCTTGAAAACATCGGTATCGATAGTACTGGGCATGGTCAAGGTCTTACCCTTGACCCGATAAACCTCTTCCACCATTTCCCGCAATGGCTGACTGGTCGTAATCACTAACTGAGCCTCTCGCACAGCCCGCCTGAACAATGGTACAAAACCCGGGATACGCGCTTGCCCAAAACCTTCAAAATTATCATAAAGATCAACAACAAAAGGCGCACCAAGACGTCCAGACAACCAATACCCAAGCATCACATGCGGAATGTCGGATGCCCCTATAACAATATCCGGCTTAAACTCCCGCAACTCTCGAAACACGGAGCAAGGGTAGAGAAGCGCATCGGGAAAAAACAGCTTACCAGGTGTTCGCGACGACCAAACCAGAGATCCCGGCTCAGCCTCGTGCTGCCATGTGCCCTCGTCCGCCTGCTGATAACTGAAGCAAAAGCACCACACTTCATGACCCAAACGGGCAAGCTGGTAAGGAATTTCGTACAAACGTGCGTAGCGATCAAGGATGACATCCTTGCTCATATATTTACGCTTACACAAAAAGGCGATCCGCATTTACTGACTACCCTTCCGGGATATGTTTAGCAACAGAATGTGCCGCGCCCACTACCTGATTCAGGTTGTAGTATCGATGCTCGGACGGCCGCGCGACAATACTGGCTCGTGCTTCCGCGTTAGCCAATGCTCGATAGCGTTTGTGTAACGCCTCATTCCAGTCATTGTGAATCGGATAATAATAATCATATTCTGCCTGCAGACACTCGCGCACAATGAGAGATTGCAGAGCGCTACTACCCGGCCAAATATTTAAGCTAAACAATGCGATTACAGGCATGATCCTTGGGGTTGTAACGACCGAAACTGCTCCACCTCGGGCAAGCACTCGCACTTAAAAATTAAGACTTAAGACTTAAGACTTAAAAAAACTATAAGTCAAGAGCCCAAAAAAGTAATCAAAATAGACATCCACCGGATTCGTATAAACCGCATGCCCCGTGACCCTCTGCTCCAGACATCAGTAAAGTTACCATCCAGCTTAAAGGTGATGCTGACATGATCAAGCATGTGCTCGAAAACTCTTGTATAGCCATACAACGGCAAAGCTTGAAATCTGGGGATTAAATATCGACCGCCGATGTTTACGCGGACGGGTATATCCGCAGCAACACCAGGTTTAAACTCAGATCGCGCCATCCACCACTTTTTATGCGCGCAGATCAAGAAGAACTTTCTATATAAGACATCCCAAACCGAGCTGACAAGCATATATTCACCAGCTCTCACATGATCACGGGACTCACGAACCTATTCAAAACGCTCGACTGCACAAGCTTAACCTAGATTGCTATTGCATAGCTAGCACAGCATAGAACGACCAATGAGAAAAGAATATTATTCACCATCAACAACACCAGTTACACTCTTCTCGCAAAGCCACCAATCAATAAAACGAGACAAGCAGTTAGATATACATTCATTTTTTGGATGAAAAACTTGCGATCCATAATGATGGATCGGCACACCGCATTCATCGTTATCATCAAGAGCAATGCCTGATATATCTCAGTGTTAATCGATTACATGCTCGCTGAGACAGCCATGGAGCCAGCGAAGCAGACATCGAAGATGAGGATATTTTAGTAATTCATTGGATACGCCAGAATTCGTGTCGCTTGCCCTTAATCCCTAGCAAGCCATCAATAAAGCCAGCAACAAAAGCATACAACTGAGCTAATTTTCGCGGCTCCGTTAACAGCGCAGCAATGAGCCGCACCAAAGAACCCGGAATAGTTTGTGTGAACAGCCTTAAGCCATAATACGAACGCGCGATAAACAGACGATTGCGGGTGTCGTAATAGCGCTTCCAGGGCGAAAGAACCAAACAGGTCAGAGTGCAGCCCAACACCTGCACCTTGTAAGGGCGCGACTTGGGATGCTCAATCCAACTTTTGCCCGCGACGATAATATCGGCACCAAATTTCTGTGCCCGCAAACAATATTCAACATCATCCGCAGCAATGAAGTAGCCCGCATCCGGCAAGCCGATACGCTCTACCAAGCTGCGATGCACCAAAAAGCCCAGAAAGGGTAGCGACTGCACCACAGCGCGCTCAGGTACAGCGTCGGCCTTTTCAACTTCGCCCAAGGGTGGATCAAGCACCCTCGTTAACCAGGATACATCACCCTTGTTCACAGCCAACGAGCCATAGATGTTAGCGGGATCGTCTGCCACACGCATCAGCTCTTGCAGTGCCGAAGGATGAGGCTCGGCATCGTCATCCATCATCCATACCCACTCGGCGCCGTCTTCTATCGCAAATCTCAAGCCCGCAGCAAAACCACCGGCTCCACCAGCATTTTCAGCTAGCGACAAAATTTTCACATTTTCTTTATCACCCCATCCATGCTCCCACAAACAATCAACAGTTCCATCCGTCGACGCGTTATCTACGATAACGATTTTATTCATGAATGGCCGCTGAACCAGCAATGCCCTCAGACACTTGAAAAGCAATATTTTTCGATTATATGTAACAACTACTGTGTATAAAACATTCGACATGCGGCATACTTCTTAATTGTGTCTTATAAAAACGCACCCGGGTCCGCCAAAGACAAATCGGACAACTTATCTTTCATAAAAACCTCTTGCGGCCCAAAGGAAAAATGCCCCGCGAACACGTTTTTAATTATAAACATAGGCCTGGAAAAGGCCACGCAGTCCCTGCACAAAAAATCTTCATCAACACCCAGAACACCAGGCGACCAGGATGACTTAAAGCCGCCTATAGAATATATAAAATTTCTTCTAAAAAGGATGGCACCAATACTGAACCGTGTATTACAAGCAGTGTATGAGACAGGTGTACTTGAAAAAATTTCTGATGTTTTATCAAATGGCAGGGACTGTTTCCACAGCCAGTATGCAGCTTCAGGATCGGCATGCACAGGGAGATCCCCACACCGCACAAATAGTGGACCAAATTTCTTCTTGTAGTCCTCTTCAATAGAAAGCAACTCAAGTAAGTGTATGTAACTTATGCCATTTATATTTAATACGGGCGCACAAAATCCGGGCTCTAATAAGGATTTTTTCCAAGCATAATGATAGCCCTCATATAATGACTGAAAAAAATTCTTCCCGACTAGAATATCCTCATCAAGCTTATATATATAATCAGCCGCAGCATGAAGCTGCAGGGCCTTATTTAGAGCCACTCCAGGTGAATTCCTTGATACATATAGATATGACCACTGGTTTTTTTGACATATAGCCTCGAGCTCACCGGAGTATTTCCCGGGAGACGCCACACACACATCTGCGTCCGCTGGGGCATATTTTTCTAGGCGCACAAATGTCGACGGCCACAAATAAGATTTATACCCTGCCAACACAACTATAAGCCGATCTTTTTTTTTGCTTCGATCAATAAACCTATAACGGGTATAGTTATCCCTCAGAGCGTCTAGCTTTTTTCTTGAAAACTCTAACGCATCGATCATCAAAGAACGGACAAACCCTAGAAACCCGCGCTTTTTAATAGATCTTGAGACTCTTCGAATATTCATAACCCCTTTATCTCGATAGCAACCTGCTGCCCCCTTCTGTTATAGGCAATATATCTACAGGAAAGGCCATTTTTTTCCAAAAACTCATTGAAAGCTTTATACTCATGCTGTTGCCAGCCGGGATAATTAAAGTACTCATCAAATACTATGATGGTCCCCTTCTGTATCCTGGGGGCGAGTATATTTAAGGCAGAGATGGTACTGGAGTAAAGATCGCAATCAACATGTATAAGGCTTGCTTTTTCGTCCAGCTCAACCATAAATTTTGGCAGTGTATCCTGAAATAAACCCTTATATATTTTACAGTTTTTTTCAAGCACCAGATTTTCTCCCGCAACATCAAAAGCCCCTTGCGGAAACCCATCTCTCCAAAACTCTGGAAGCCCTTTGAACGTATCAAATCCGTAAATAGTCTTATTAGGGTTCATTTTTGCAATTTCATTTAATGACTGCCCTTTGTACACGCCAAGCTCGCAAATGAAGCCTTTAGCGTCCGAAAATGAAAAAGCAGCATTCATAACCTCAATTCTTGATGAGCACGACCTTGCATTCTGCATATCTCTATCAACCAACTCGGCAGATGAGAAAGTGGCGCTTAACAACCTGGCTAGATCAACATCTGAACCTATCCTACTAATAGCTGCCTGAAGCAATCTAGCAGCAAGATTTGCAATTTTTCGCTTAATCATGCCAATCCTTTTTTGATATTTATCACACCAAATTATGGAGCAATTATAGACTCATAAGCTATTGTTTCGACATGAATCACACTTCTGTTTTAACCAATCTTCTGGGGCTAGCGTAATTAATATGACTGTCGTAACAGCACATGCTGCCACACGGTTTCCAGCGACGCCCCAATGCTGCCACTTTAACAAGACCTACACCTAGCGCAGCACTATTGCCCAAATTACCGCACATTGATCTTTCGATAGCCATTTAAAAATCTGAAATCGCATATAAGCTTGAGCATCAGTTGCCAGCAGAAAATTCAGGCTAATGTATAGCTGTTTCGTGCATATATAAACGTATCTACCCTATCCAGCACACAGCAAAGCCTGAAAATTCCTCAATCCAGTTGCGAATCCGGTCAGATCCCAACTAACCTGTCACAATTTTTGAGAGACGCGTCCCTGTGCGCAATGACTACAATGGTTTTCTTTTTCGATAAATTGCGTATAGCTTCACTTAATGCCGCCTCAGTGTCTTCATCCAAAGCACTAGTTGCCTCATCCATGAATAACACTGGAGGATCACGATACAGCGCTCGAGCAATACCGATACGCTGACGCTGCCCCCCGGAAAGACGTATGCCACGCTCACCAACTTGGGTTTCGTAAGCCTCTTGTAGTTCGCCCACAATGAAATCATGTATCTGTGCCGCTCTCGCAGCTCGCTCTACGGCATGCCAGTCGACTTTATCCATCGGCACACCAAAAGCAATATTGCTGGCTACGCTGGCATCGACCAAGTAGATGTGTTGCGGCACATAGCCAATAGCATTGTGCCATTCACCAAGGTTGTCTGCGCATATCTGCACGTCATCTACCCATATGCTACCGGATTGTGGCGTCACTAACCCCAACAGCAAATCCATCAAGGTACTTTTACCTGCCCCACTTTTTCCGCTAATACCGGTTGTGGTGTTGGCAGCAATACTCAGGCTGTAATGGTTGAATACTGGCTTGTCTAGTTCTACCGGGTAGGCAAAACGAATATTATCCAATCGTATTTCCCGTTTCGGCACTAGCTTTTTGGCGCGGTGGCTTTCACTCTGCCAGGGAAGCATCAAATCCTGATGTATATTTTCCAGCACAGCAGTGGAGAAGCGTAAACGTGCAACCCCTCGGTACATAATCTGGACTGCAGGCAGCAGGCGGTACCCAGCGAAGGCATACATGCCCAGAGCGGGAAGCACATGCGCAATATCGTTGCTGCGTAGCAACAGACTGAGTGCCAGCAAAAGCAGACCGGTATAACCCACCGCCTCCACCATATATAACGGCGTCTGGCTAATAGTGTCATTGGTGGCCTGATGACGGGCGTGGGTACGGGCGGCATGGTTGTAGAGGTTTTGATAGGCATTGCTGCTATGGGTAATTTTAATATCGCGTATACCGCCAAAGGCTTCGTTGCAAGCCTGGTATCGCTCACTGTTGCTAGTCACCATTTCTTTGCCGATGATACCTAAGCGATTACGCACCAAGCCATAGATACTGCCGTACAACCCACCAATCACCAGCAGAATAACCAGTGCGGTTAGTGGTTCGTACAACACAATCAATAGCGTCATAGCCAGAACAATCACACCTTGGGCAATCAGCTGAGAGATAGGCTGAATCAGGTTATGAAATATTTGATCTATTTCGGCCAACACATTCTTGCTCAGCTCCGCACTGTTTCGGCTTAGGAAAAACTCGTAAGGTTGGTGCAGATAGGTTGATAGCAATCGACTGCTGAGGGCGTAGCGTTGCAGGTGCACAAAGCGGTTCAGCAGGTGCTGGGCAACGGTTTTAAATGCAGATGAGACTAGAACGACAACAATTGAAGCAAAGCCTAGGGCAACAATGAAATTATGTTCACTACTGAAATTCAGAGTTTGGTATATAAGGTGAAGCAAGACTTGCTCATGAATCACTTCGGGGCGACCAAGTACTGACAAAAACGGCATGATGGAAAGCACACCCAGCGTTTCTGTAATCGCCATCACGGTGACTAGCAGCAACATAGCAATTGCCTTGCGCTTTTCGGCAGTAGTAAATAGCTGCCAAACTTTTTGTAGAGATTTTCTCATGCTCACCCGTAGGTTTTATCTGCGCTGATTTCCATATCACACAGATCTCCTTGAAGGACCCATAACGATTTTCGATTCCAGAGTGCAAAGGTCAAGCCCATTCTTCACCTCTTCATGGCCAATGAACATGGGCTTCCAGTTAGCATGACATTTCCCCGACTCCTTAACGGGATTTTCTGAGGAGGAAGAAAATTCCTGCGAAAATAATGACTCTCTTCATGAGCTATTTCCCGGCATCTAGTACATCCCATCATGTCAACGAAGCCGACGCTTCGAAGAGACTTTGCTGGGCAGCAGCGCCACGGAGGGCACCACGGCCAACTAGCGCTACACCATCACCACAAACCTGCATACCACTGATATCATGGCCAGCAGACCATGTAATCAGTCAGTAATCCGATGCCGAAAAAAACCACTACCCCCAGCTTCGCCACCACCCTGACCAACCTCGAAGCCCTGGTCACCCAGCTCGAAGACCCCAACACCCCCCTCGAGCAGTCCCTCGAGGACTTCGAGAAGGGTATCAAGCTCATCCGCGAGGCCCAGCAGGCCCTTCAGGCGGCCGAGCTGCGGGTCCAGACCCTGCTCGAGCAGGATGGCAAGCCGGTCGCCGAAACCTTCGAGGAAGGCGAGGACGATCAGTGAGCCAGCCCCTGGAGGCCTTCCTCTCGTCGTCCGTCAGCCGCTGCGAGGCTCTGCTGGCACAGCTTACCACTTCCACGCAAGGTATCCCCCGGGATTTTCACCCCGCCATCGAATACGCCCTGCAGTCGGGTGGCAAGCGGGTGCGTCCCGCCCTGGCCTGGGCGGCGGCACGCGCAGCGGGGCTGGATGATGCCGCGCGAGAGCAGGTCGACCCTGTTGCAGCCGCCCTGGAGCTGATCCACACCTACTCCCTGCTCCACGACGATCTGCCGGCCATGGACGACGACGACCTGCGTCGTGGCCGCCCTACCCTGCACAAGGCCTTCGACGACGCCACCGCAATCCTGGTGGGTGACGGGCTGCAAGCCCTGGCCTTTGAATTGTTGGCCACTAGCCCGAAGCTGAACGACAGCCAAAAGGTCGCACTTACTACGGAACTGGCTCGAGCTGCCGGCTTTGCCGGCATGGTCGGCGGTCAGTTCCTGGACATCCGCGCTACCGACCACGACCTCACACTTGAAGAGCTGCAGACCCTGCACCGCCTAAAGACCGGCGCATTGATCCGCGCCGCAGTACGGATGGGCGGCCTGGCTGCGGACGCAGATACAGACCAACTGGACGCCCTGACTCGCTACGGTGAAGCAGTGGGCCTGGCCTTCCAGGTAGTCGATGACATTCTCGATGTGGAAGGGGAAACAGCTACTCTCGGCAAGACTGGCGGCAAGGACGCAGCTGCCAACAAAGCAACTTATGTGCGCTTGCTGGGTCTGGATGGCGCCCGCAAGTCCGCCAGCCACCTGCTGGCAAGCGCTCTGCAGGCCCTTGAGCCGCTAGGGAAAGATGCCGACCTGCTGCGGGAGCTGGCCCGCTTCATTGTCCAGCGGGAGGCATGAACTTGATGATAGACAGGATCCTCGTGGTAGGCGCCGGCTTTGCCGGGGCAACGGTTGCCCGCTCGCTGGTGGAGAGACTCCCGGGCTGCGAGGTCACCGTCATCGACACCCGCGACCACCTGGCTGGCAACGCTTACGATGCCGTCAGCGAACACACCGGGCATCTCTACCACCGCTACGGCCCCCACATCTTCCACACCAACAGCCAGGAGGTGGTCGACTGGCTGTCTCGCTTTACCGAGTGGCTGCCCTACCAGCACCGGGTCCGCGCCCTGCTGCCCAGCGGGCAGACCGCGCCCATGCCCATCAACCGGGACACCCTCAACAGCCACTTCGGTGTGTCACTGGACACTGGTCAGGCGGTAAGCGACTTTCTCGACAGCCTACGCCTGGATATCCCCAGCCCACGCAATGCCGAGGAGCACCTGCAGTCGATCTACGGCCCCGAGCTCACCGAGCTGTTTTACGGCCGTTATACCCGCAAGATGTGGGCGCTGGAGCTGGCGGAACTGCCGATTTCCGTCGTTGCGCGCCTTCCCGTGCGCCGGGACGACAACCCCTACTATTTCAACGACAGCTTCCAGATGATGCCGCGGAATGGCTACACCGCGCTGATTTCACGCATGCTGGACCATCCGCAGATCGCGGTCCATCTGGAGACCCCCTTCGACAAGGCCATGGAAAGCGACTACCGGCATGTCTTCAACAGCATGCCCATCGACGAGTATTTCGAGGAAATCTACGGTCCGCTGCCCTATCGCTCCATCCGCTTCGAGCACCGCTACGGCGAGGCCTGGGAGCAGGATGTGCCCTCGATCAACTTCACCGATGATGGGCCCTGGACGCGCAAGACCTGCTGGGCCCTGTTCCCCGGCTGCGGCGGCAAGCCGGGTGGGCATGTCACCTACGAGATGCCGTGCTCCTATGAAGACAACAACTTCGAGCGCTACTACCCGGTGAAGACGGTGGATGGCTGGCCCCAGGAGCGCTACCGGCAGTACGCCGAGCTGGCAAAGCAGAAGGACAACATGACCTTCATCGGGCGCTGCGGACAGTATATCTACTACGACATGCACCAAGCCGTCGCCAACAGCCTGATGATTGCCAGGCGTTTCCGCGGAAACGCGGCCGGACCTGATGTCTGACTCTATCCCGCGCTAATCCGCCCGGAACAAATGCCCCAGCTTGGCCCCCTTGGTCAGCAGGTACTTCTCGTTATGGGGATTGCTATCGCAATGCAGGGGCACACGCTCGACCACCTCCACGCCATTTTCTTCCATGGCGGCGACCTTGCGCGGGTTGTTGGTCATCAGGCGGACTTTCTGGATTTTCAGGTGGCGCAGCATGGGGCCGAGGATGCTGTAGTCGCGCATGTCGGCGCCAAAGCCCAGCTGTTCGTTGGCCTCGACGGTGTCGGCGCCGGCGTCCTGCAACTTGTAGGCCTTGATCTTGTTCAGCAGACCAATGCCACGACCTTCCTGGCGCAGGTAGAAAATCGCGCCGCGGCCCTCTTTGGCAATGGCACTCAGGGCCGCCTCCAGCTGGTTGCCACAGTCGCAGCGCAGGCTGAACAGGGCGTCTCCAGTCAGGCACTCGGAGTGGATGCGGCAGAGTACCGGCTCGCCGTCGCTGACGTCGCCCATGGTCAGCACCACGTGCTCCTTGTTGGCCTGGGGGTCCTCGAAGCCGTGAATATCAAACACGCCCCACTGGGTGGGCAGGCGCGAGGATTCTACAAAACGTACTGACACTGGGCTGGTCCGCTTGGGCTAAAAGGGCGGTAGTTTAGCACTTTTATGGGGCATGCATGGGGATCGCCTGCGGGCGCTTTCATTCCACCGGACCAGGGCGGCGACTATCCGCTGGGGCGATAGGCGTCACCAGCCCCGGGACAGGCTCAGGACCCCATCCTTTTCCTGCAGCTCCACATGTTCGAGGTAGGTCATGCCCAGCAGGATGGTGGCGGGGAAATTGCCGTCCATCACCGAGGCCCGGACGTTGTCCACGCGAATCCCTCCCACCTCGACGCTGTCCAGCTTGACCACCCAGGCATCGACCACATCGCTGGCCGTTTCCACCCGGGAGGGGCTGCCGCTGCGGTAGTCGATACCCAGGCGTTCCGCCTGACCGCTGTTCATGGCGACGATATTGGCCCCGGTATCCACGATCACCGGCGCGGTGCGGCCGTTGATGCGGGCGGTGGTGACGTACTGGTTGCGGTTGTTGCGGGGAATGTCCACCTGGCGCTTGTCGGGGGTGGCGTACTGGGTGGTGATCCTGCGATTGAGGCCGACCGTCTGGCGCTTGCCGTCAATCTCCAGCACCGCGGCGCGGGCGTCCGCGCTGACCAGGGTCACCCCCTGGAAGCTGTCGCCGGCGCGCAGGGTCTTGCGCTGGCCATTGATCATCAACACCGCCGTGTTGGGCAGCAGGGCTTCCACCTGGACTGCCACCGGCGGCTGGGCAGACACCCGCGCCACCAGCAGTACCGCCACCAGCAGCAGCGCCATACGCGGGAAAAAAGCGGTTCCAGCCATCATCCGAGCCCCCAGAGCGCCACATGCAGAATCGCGCAGGCCATGACACCGGCAAGAATATCATCAATCATGATGCCAAAACCGCCCTTCACCTGGCGGTCCAGGTGGCTGATCGGCCAGGGCTTGGCAATATCCAGTATGCGGAAAACGACGAAGCCGATGGCTATCCACAACCAGTCCGCGGGGACTGCCCACAGGGTGATCCAGTAACCCACGAATTCGTCCCAGACAATGCCCGGATGGTCGTGCACCTGCAGCTGGTCGCTGGTCCGCTGGCAAATCCATACCCCGACCACCGCCGCGGCCAGCACCAGCAGGCTGTAGGCCCAGAGCGGCCAGTCGGCCACCAGCAGGTAGACAGGCACGGCCGCCAGGGTGCCGACGGTGCCCGGGGCCTTGGGCGACAGCCCACTGCCAAAGCCGAAGGCGAGAAACTGCACGGGGCTGCGGAAGGGAGTCGGGGCCTGTGGCATTGGCGGGTCGTCCGTGATGGTGGCTTTGTCCCGATCAGAGCAAAGACGGGGCACTGCGCGCTCAGGGTTCCTCTGAAAAGTCGGTCGCCTCTTCAAAAAAACCATCAAATGTAGCCATTTGCTACAAAATGCATCCTCAACGCAAGATTATAGGCGAGAGCACTGAAAGATGACATGAGAGTTCGAATGCACCGCCGACTCGTCGGCCCCGCGAAATGACTAGTTGCCATGACTACTGGAGGAGCGCTACCTTATGACTATCGCATATAGTCAGGAAGAAGCCATGAGCTCAATTCATGTCACCAAGTCGGAATTCAAGGCACGAGCGCTGGAATACTTTCGCCAGGTGGAATCATCAGGCGAACCTTTAGTGGTTACAGACAGAGGCAAACCGGTGGTCGAAGTGCGTCGATACCGCAGCGACCAGCGGTCCCCACGGGAAAAGCTGAGGGGCAGTGTCGTCCGCTACGAGAGGCCGACTGAACCGGTCGCCGAGGGAGACTGGGAGGCACTGGATTGATTGTTCTGGACACCCATGTCTTGGTCTGGTGGGTCAACGATGCGCCTCAGCTTTCATCTGCCGCCAGCGCTGCAATCGAACAGGAGCTGCAGTCTCCGGTGGGCCTGGTCGCAGTTTCCGCGATAACCGCCTGGGAGATTGCCATGCTGGTATCACTCGGTCGCCTCAGCCTCACCATGGGTGTTGACGACTGGATAAGCGAAATTTCTGCCGTTGAAGGGCTGCAGTTCCTGCCCGTCGACACTGCTGTTGCCATCGAGTCCACCCGACTACCGGGCCAATTCCACAAGGATCCCGCCGACCGCATGATCGTCGCTCTCGCCCGACACCTGAATGCACCCCTGCTTACAGCCGACGAGAAAATCCGGCACTACGAACATGTCCGAACCCTCTGGTAATCCTTCAATCACCTAAAAATGCCGATAGCCGCCGAGCGCAGGGGCCCCGGGGCATTCGACCCCCTCCCCCGCCAGTACCTCGCCGATGCGGGCGCAGCCGGGAGGCAGTTCCATGCCGGGGGGCAGGGTGAAACAGAGCTCGTAATCGTCGCCGCCGCTGAGCGCCCAGTACAGTACCTGCTCGCGATCGGAATGAGTCAGCAAGGCCGGAGACAGCGGCAGCCGGCCGGGGTCGATTCGCAGGCGCACGCCGCTAGCGGCGGCAATATGCCCGGCATCGGCGAGCAGGCCATCGGAGATATCGATGGCGGCGCTGGCCAGCCCCAGTAGTTGCTGCCCCAGCAGCAGCCGCGGGGTGGGCCGGTGAAAGCGGCCCTCGAGAAAGGCCTCGGAGCTCTCGTCACTGTGCCATTCACCCCGCAGCAGGGCCAGCCCGCCGGCGGCGTCGCCGAGGGTACCGGACACATAGAGTTCATCCCCCACCTGGGCCCCACCGCGCAGCAGCGCCTGGTGGGCCGGCAGCGCACCGAAGACCTGCACGGTGACGGTGAGCGGGCCGCGGGTGGTATCGCCCCCGACCAGGGGCAGGGCGAAGTCGCTGGCGGCGAGCCCCAGGCCCTGGCTGAAACTGTGCAGGAACAGCTCGTCCGCCTCGGGCAGGGTCAGGGCCAGGGTCATGCCCAGGGGGCGCGCGCCCATGGCAGCGAGGTCCGAGGCGGCCGCCGCCACGGCGCGGTAGGCGGTGTCCTCGGGCAGGGTGAAATCGGGGAAGTGCACGCCCTCGACGGCAGTGTCCACCGAAGTGGCCAAGCGCTCGCCGGGGCGCAGGCTGAGGATGGCACAGTCATCGCCCACGCCGAGCTCAACGGCGTCGCCGCGACCGTAGGCGGAAAAATAGCGGGCAATCAGGCTGAACTCGTCCGCCGGCATCAGCGGGCCGTGGCGGTTTCCGCCTGGCGCAGGGAGCGGGCGGCCTTGTCGAGGACGCCGTTGATGTACTTGTGGCTGTCGGTGGCCCCGAACTTGCGCGCCAGGGACACCGCCTCGTTGATCACCACTTTCCAGGGCACGTCGATGCGATCACGCAGCTCGAACACGCCCATGCGCAGCAGGGTGCGCTCGATCGGGTCGAGGTCAGTGATCTTGCGATCCAGCAGCGGCTCGATCACCGCCTCCAGCTCGTCCACCACCGCGGGCACGCCGTGCAGCAGGGCGTGGAAGTAGTCGACATCGACGTGGCTGAAGTCATAGTCGCTGCGGAACTCGGCCTCGATCTGGGTGATCGGGGCCTCCGCCATGTGCCACTGGTAGAGGGCCTGGGTGGCGTAGTGACGGGCCTTGTGGCGCTCGGCCGCCAGGGTATTCAGCGTCTTCTTGGTCACGGTGACGCGCTCAGCCCCCGACCTTGCCCAGCAGGTTGACCATCTCCAGGGCGGACAGGGCCGCTTCTGCGCCCTTGTTGCCGGCCTTGGTGCCGGAGCGCTCGATGGCCTGTTCGATGGAATCCACGGTAAGCACGCCAAAACTGATCGGCAGGCCATGCTCCAGGCTCACCTGGGCGATGCCCTTGGTGCACTCGCCGGCGACGTACTCGAAATGCGGGGTGCCGCCGCGGATCACCGCGCCCAGGGCGATGATGGCGTCGACATTGCCCTGCTTCGCAATCCGCTGGCAGACCAGGGGAATCTCGAAGGCGCCGGGGGCGCGCACGATGGTCAGCTGGGAGTCCTTGACGCCGTGCCGGCGCAGGGTATCGATCGCCCCCTCCAGCAGGTGCTCTACCACGAAGCTGTTCCAGCGCCCCACCACCAGCGCAAAACGGCCCCGGCTGGCGGTGAAATCTCCCTCGATGGTCTTGATCTGGTGCATGCGGCTAGTCCTTGTGTGCAATTCAGTCGGCGACGGGGCTCAGGTAGTCCTCGACTTCGAGCCCGAAACCGGAGATGGCATTGTACTTGATGGTCGCGCCCATCAGGTGGATTTTTCCGACGCCGAGATCCTTGAGGATCTGCGAACCGAGGCCGACACTGGTGTAAATGTCCGGCGGGGCGACGGATTCCACCGGGGCATTGCCCAGGGCCAGGTCGATGCTGTTCAGCAGCTGCTCGGCGGACTCGTCCCGTGCCAGCAGTACGATCACCCCGTGTCCCTCGCGGGCCACCCGTGCCAGGCAGGCATTCATGCTCCAGGAGTGACGGTCGGGGAGCTGGCTGGTGACCAGGTCGCGCAGGGTGGAGGTGACATGCACCCGCACCGGGGTCGGCGTGTCCTCGCGAATCTCGCCCATGGACAGGGCCAGGTGCACGCCCCGGCTGCCGGATTCGCGGTAGGCGGTGAGGCGAAAGCGCCCGTGGGCGGTATCGATCTCGCCTTCGCGGATGCGGTGGACAGTGCGCTCGTTGACCATGCGGAAGTGAATCAGGTCGGCGATGGTGCCGATTTTCAGGCCGTGCTTGTGGGCGAACTCCACCAGCGCCGCGCCGTCCGCCAGCACCCCCTCCGGGGTCAGGATATCGGCGATCACCGCCGCCGGCAGCAGGCCCGCGAGGCGCGCATAGTCGGAAGCGGCTTCGGTGTGACCGGCGCGGGTGAGCACGCCCCCGGGCACCACCGTCAGCGGGAAGATATGCCCCGGCTGCACGATGTCCGAGGGCTTGGCGTGGGGCGCCACCGCGGCCTGCACCGTGCGCGCACGGTCGGCGGCGGAAATCCCGGTATCGATGCCCTCGGTGGCCTCGATGGACAGGGTGAAGTTGGACTTCTCGCCGTGGGCCGCGGGCACCATGGGCGGCAAGTCGAGCTGCCGGCAGCGCTCCTCGGTGAGGGCCAGGCAGACCAGGCCGCGGGCCTGGCGGGCCATGAAATTGACGTGCTGGGCGGTGACGTGCTCGGCGGCAACCATCACCACGCCTTCGTTGAGGCTGTCGGCATCGTCGTCCACCAGCACCACCATGCGGCCCTGGCGAATGTCGCTGATCAGTTCGTCTACACTGTTGACTTGCATGGAATCGGGTCCTTGGCCGGCGTCAGGAACGCAGGTAGCCGTTCTCGGCGAGGGTGGCGAGGCTCAGGCCGGCACCGTGGCCGGCCTGGGCGGCGGCATCCCCCTGCAGCAGGCGCTCCAGGTAGCGGGCGATCACGTCCACTTCCAGGTTGACCCGGCTGCCCGGGCGGTACTCGCCGAACACGGTCTCCGCCATTGTCTGGGGAATGATGTTGAGGTCGAACTCGGCACCGTCCACGGCATTCACTGTCAGGCTGGTGCCGTCGATGCAGATGCTGCCCTTGTGGGCGATGTAGCGGGCCAGGTGGTCGGGGGCGCGCAGCACAAAGCGGATGGAGCGGCCGTCTTCGTAAGACTTGACCACTTCGCCGACGCCGTCGACGTGGCCGCTGACAATGTGCCCTCCCAGACGGCTGGCGGGGGTCAGGGCCCGCTCGAGGTTGACCCGACTGCCCACGGTGAGCTGGCCCAGGGTGGTGAAATCCAGGGTTTCCCGGGACACATCCGCCCAGTAGCCGTCGCCGGGAAGCTCGGTGACGGTCAGGCAGACGCCGTTGGTGGCGATGCTGTCCCCCAGGGCCACGTCATCCAGGGGCAGCTTGCCAGACTTGATGCGCAGGCGCAGGTCGCCGCCGCTGGGCTGCAGCGCGGCAATCTGGCCAACAGCCTCGATGATGCCTGTGAACATGTCGGGTCCTGTGCTTGGCTCTCAGTAACGGGGCACGGCGGTAAAGCGCCAGTCGGCCCCCACCCGGCGCACGTCCGTGAACGCCAGCTCGACCTTCTCCGCCATGGTATCCAGGGGCAGGTGCAGCAGAGGCCGGGCCTCGCTGCCCAGCAGACAGGGCGCCATGTAGACAATCAGCTCGTCCAGCATGCCGGCCCTGAGCATGCCGCCCACCAGGCGGGGGCCGGATTCTACCAGAATTTCGTTGCATTGCCGCCTGTTCAGCTCGGCGAACAGGGCCGCGAGCTCCAGGCCACCATCGGCGAAGGGCAGTGCGAGGCAGTCGGCCGCGCCCGCCGGCGGCGTTTCGCCCTCGCCGTGACAGAGCAGCGTGGGCGCGCCGGGCCCCAGGATACGCGCCCCGGCGGGGGTCTGGCCGCGACTGTCCAGTACGACCCGCAGGGGCTGGCGGGCTACCGCCCGGGCCGCCGCCTCCGGCGACATGCCCAGCTCCTGTTCACGTACGGTGAGGGCGCAGTCGTCGGCCAGCACGGTGCCGACCCCGGTGACCACGGCGCAGCTCATGGCGCGCAGGCGCTGCACATCCCGGCGCGCCGAGGGGCCGGTGATCCACTGGCTCTCCCCAGACGCCATGGCAGTGCGGCCGTCCAGGGACATGGCCAGCTTGGCCCGCACCCGGCCGCGGCCCCGGCGCATGCGCGCGATAAAGCCGGGAATGACCTGCTCGGCCTCGGCCTGCAGCAGGCCGCAGGCGACGTCGATGCCTGCCGCCCGCAGGCGCGCCAGGCCGCGCCCGGAAACCTCCGGGTTGGGATCCTCCATCGCCGCCACCACCCGCGCCACGCCGGCCTGCACCAGGGCCTCGGCACAGGGCCCGGTCTTGCCGTGATGACTGCAGGGCTCCAGGGTGACGTAGGCGGTCGCCCCGCGGGCGTCCCCCGCCTGCGCCAGGGCCTCGATCTCGGCGTGATTGCCCCCCGCGGGGCGGGTGTAGCCCTCGCCGATGACGTGGCCCTCGCGCACCAGGACACAACCCACGTGGGGATTGGGCATGGTGGAATAGCGCCCGCGCCGCGCCAGCTGCAGGGCGCGGGCCATCATCCGGGTATCGAACGCGGTGAAAATCACGCTTATTCGGCGTCGGCGCCGTTTTTGGCGTCGCTGCCGCCAAGGGAAGCGGCCAAAGCCCGCGGCTCCGCCTCCAGCCGCTCGATGGCATCGCGGAACTCGGAAATATCCTGGAAGCTGCGGTAGACCGAGGCGAAGCGCACGTAGGCCACCTGATCCAGCTGCTTGAGGTGGTCCATCACCAGCTCCCCGAGCACCCGGGAGCGCACTTCCCGCTCACCGGTGGCGCGCAGCTGGTGCTTGATCTGGTTAATGGTGGCTTCGATGGCCTCGACCGACACCGGGCGCTTTTCCAGCGCGCGCTGGAAGCCGGCCCGCAACTTGTTTTCGTCGAAGGGCTCGCGGTTGCCGTTCTGCTTGATCACCCGCGGCATCACCAGCTCCGCCACCTCGTAGGTGGTGAAGCGCTCCTTGCAGCTCAGGCATTCGCGGCGGCGGCGAATCTGGTCACCCTCCGCCACCAGGCGGGAGTCGATGACCTTGGTGTCCTCGGCCGCGCAAAAGGGGCAGTGCATGGCGTTACCCTCGTGAATGAAGTGCGCAGAGTAGCACAGGCCGACCCGCCAGCGGCAGCGCGAGCCCGCCCTCCTCCCACTGTCCTATACTGGAGGCGCAACCCAGAGGGAACTGACCCATGTCCGCGCGCACTGTCCTCCGCTGCCTCGCCGCAAGCCTCGCCCTGAGCCTCGCCACCACCCCCGCCTCGGCGCAAAAAACCCACAAACCGGTGCTCTACGGCAAGCACTGGGTGGCCATCACCGGCAAGCCCCAGGGCGCCACCGCCGGGGCCATGATGTTCCAGCGCGGCGGCAATGCCGTCGACGCCGCCGCGGCCATGCTGGCGGCCACCGCAACGATGTGGGACGTGCTCGGTTGGGGCGGGGAAACCCAGGCGCTGATCTACCACCCGGAGCAGAAAAAGGTCATTGGCATCAACGCCTTGGGTGTCGCACCCAGTGGCGCCACCGTGGACTTCTTTCGAGAAAAGGGGATGCTCTACCCGCCGGAGTACGGCCCCCTGGCCGCGGTTACGCCGGGCACCCCCGGCGGCCTGATGGTCATGCTCGCCGAGTACGGGCGCCTGAGTCTGGCCGAGGTGCTGGCACCGGCCATGCAGCTGGCCGCGGGCTACCCGATCGAAGCCTCCCAGGCGGCCTTTATCGAGAGCAAGCGAGAGATCCTGGCCCAGTGGCCCAGCTCGGCCAGGGTCTTCCTGCCGCACCTCGACCCGGCGGCCCCGGACACCCGTGCCGCCCCCGCCACCGGCGAGGTCTTCCGCCAGCCGGACCTGCTGGCCACCTTGGAAAAGCTGGTGGCCACCGAACGTGCGGCGCTGGCGTCGGGCAAGAACCGCCGCGAGGCGATCATGGCGGCCCATGAACGCTTCTACCGCGGCGACATCGCCCGGGAAATCGTCCGCGCCACCCGCGAGGCGGGCGGCCTGTTTACCGAGGAGGACCTGGCCACCTGGGAGGTCAAGGTCGAGGAGCCCGTGAGCACCACCTACCGCGACATCGAGGTCTACAAGCTCACCACCTGGACCCAGGGCCCGGTCATGCTGCAGACCCTGAACCTGCTCGAGGGCTTCGACCTCAAGGCCATGGGGCACAACAGCACCCGCTACATCCACACCCTCTACCAGGCCATGAACCTGGCCTTTGCCGACCGCGACTTCTACTACGGCGACCCGGCCTTCCCCCCCGAGGAGCCGATACAGGGCTTGCTGTCGAAAGACTACGCCGCGGAGCGCCGCAAACTGATGCCCGCTGACCGCAACCTGACCGACCTGAAGCCCGGCAACCCCTACGCCTTCCAGGGGGGCAGTAATCCTTTCGAGGCCCTGCGCCAGCAGTGGACCCCGGTGCCGCCGGCAGCCGATGCCGAGGGTGCCGACAGCTTCCAGCAGGCCCTGCACATGAGCCCGGATGAAGCCTTCCTCGCCGGCACGACCTCGATACAAGCCGCGGATGCCGAAGGCTGGGTAGTGTCGGTCACGCCCTCGGGGGGCTGGATCCCCGCCTTCATCGCCGGCGACACCGGCATTGGGCTCAGCCAGCGCATGCAGAGCTTTGTCCTGGACGAGGCCCTGAACCCCTACAACGTGGTGGCACCCGGCAAGCGGCCGCGGGTCACCCTCACCCCCAGCCTGGCGCTCAAGAACGACCGGCCGCTGCTGGCTTTTTCGGTTCAGGGGGGCGACACCCAGGACCAGAACCTGCTGCAGTTCTTCCTGAACGTCGTCGAATTTGGCATGAATGTGCAACAGGCCGCGGAGTCACACTCGATCCTCAGCTACCAGATGCAAAGCTCCTTCGGTGCCCATCAGGCGGAGCCGGGGCGCCTCGAGGTCACCCACCGGGTGCCGCCCTATTCACGCGCCGAGCTGGAGCGTATGGGTTACCGGGTGGAGGTGGTCGAGCGCACCTACAACCCGGTCACCGCCATCTGGTTCGATCATGAGCACGGCACCCTGCAGGGGGGTGCCAGTGACTACGGGGACGATTACGGGATCGCGTGGTAACTCAGCGATAGACCGGGAAGCGCTGGCAGATTTCCAGCACCTTGCCCTTGACCTCGGCGATGGTCGCCTCGGCGTCGCCGCGCTCCAGGGCTTCCAGCACGTCACACATCCAGCCGGTCAACTCCACGGTTTCCGCCTCGCCGAAGCCGCGGGTGGTGATGGCCGGGGTGCCCACACGCAGGCCCGAGGTGATGAAGGGTGAGCGCGGGTCGTTGGGAACCGCGTTCTTGTTCACGGTGATGTTGGCGTTGCCCAGGGCCTCGTCGGCATCCTTGCCGGTGTAGGGCTTGCCGATCAGGTCCACCAGCATCAGGTGGTTGTCGGTACCGCCGGAAACAATATTGATGCCGCGCTGGATAAAGGTCTTCGCCATGGCCCGGGCGTTGGCAACTACCTGCTTCTGGTAGGCCACGAACTCGGGGCTGGCGGCTTCCTTGAAGCTCACCGCCTTGGCGGCAATCACGTGCATCAGCGGGCCGCCCTGGCCGCCCGGGAAGACCGCGGACTGGAACTTCTTCTCCAGCTCCTCGTTGGCGCGGGCCAGGATGATACCGCCGCGGGGGCCGCGCAGGGTCTTGTGGGTGGTGGAGGTCACCACATCGGCGTGGGGCACCGGGTTGGGGTAGACACCCGCCGCCACCAGGCCAGCCACGTGGGCCATGTCCACCAGCAGGTAGGCACCTACCTTGTCGGCGATGGTGCGGAAGCGGGCCCAGTCCATGATCCGCGAGTAGGCGGAGAAGCCGGCCACGATCATGGTCGGCTTGTGCTCCAGGGCCAGCGCCTCGACCTGTTCGTAATCGACCTCGCCGGTGGCCTTGTTCAGGCCGTACTGCACCGCGTTGTAGATCTTGCCGGAGAAATTGGGCTTGGCGCCGTGGGTCAGGTGGCCCCCATCCGCCAGGCTCATGCCGAGCACGGTGTCGCCGGGCTTGCACAGGGCCTGGTAGACCGCCGAGTTGGCCTGGGAGCCCGAGTGGGGCTGGACGTTGGCGTAGTCGGCACCGAACAGGGCCTTGGCGCGCTCCACCGCCAGCTCCTCGGCCTTGTCCACGTACTCGCAACCGCCGTAGTAGCGCTTGCCGGGGTAGCCTTCGGCGTACTTGTTGGTCAGTACGGTGCCCTGGGCCTGCATCACCCGCGGGCTGGCGTAGTTCTCGGAAGCGATCAGCTCGATATGCTCCTCCTGACGGCGCTCTTCGTCCTGAATGGCGGCGAACAGCTCGTCGTCGAAGCCCTGGATGGTCATGCTCTGGTCAAACATCGGAATCCCCTGGCTGGCGGGGGGCACAGTGGCCCGTCTATGGAAGGCGCGCATTTTAACCAAAATCGCCGGCGCGGATAAGTGCGCTGCCCTGCTGTTGTCCGAATCCTGTATTATTCCTGTCATCTTTCTGCAATAGGGTGGCTGAAACCCGCTTTCAAACCACAAGGACTCCTCCTGACATCATGAATATCACCATTTTCGGCAGCGGCTATGTGGGGCTGGTTCAGGCCGCAATTTTTGCCGACGTGGGGCATCGGGTCATCTGCATGGATGTCGACGCCGCCCGGGTGGACCGCCTGCGCGACGGCGATGTGCCCTTCTTCGAGCCCGGCCTCTCGCAGCTGATTCACAACGGCATGGAGAGCGGCCAGCTCTCCTTCACCACCGATGCCAAGCTGGCGGTGCAGTCCAGCGACTACCTGTTCATCTGCGTGGGCACCCCCTCTGGCAGCGACGGCTCCGCCGACCTCAGCTACGTGATGCAGGTGGCCAGCAGCATCGCCCGCTACATGACCAGCCGGAAAGTGGTGATTACCAAGTCCACCGTGCCGGTGGGCACCACCGACCGGGTCCGCGCGCATATCCTCGGCCAGCTGGAGGAGCAGGGGCGCAGTATCCCGATCGAAGCCGCCTCCAACCCGGAGTTTCTCAAGGAGGGCTCCGCGGTGGCGGACTGCCAGAGCCCGGACCGCATCATCATCGGCACCGACTCCGACAAGGTCCTGGGCGAGCTGCGCATCATGTACCAGGCCTTCAACCGCAACCATGAAAAAATCATGCACATGGACACGCGCAGCGCGGAGATGACCAAGCTCGCGTCGAATGCCATGTTGGCGACCAAGATCAGCTTCATGAACGAGATGGCCACGATTGCCGAGGCCGTCGGGGCGGACATCGAGCTGGTGCGCCGGGGCATGGGCTCGGACCCGCGCATCGGCTACCAGTTCATCTATCCCGGCTGCGGCTACGGCGGCTCCTGCTTCCCCAAGGACGTGCGCGCCCTCAAGCACCTGGCGGAACAGCACGGCCACCGCGCCAACATCCTCACCGCGGTCCACGACACCAACCAGCGCCAGAAAAACAAGCTGGCGGAGCGCGTCATGGCACGCCTCGGGGCGGACCTGAGCGGCAAGACCATCGCCGTCTGGGGCCTGGCCTTCAAGCCCAACACCGACGACATGCGCGAGGCGCCCAGCCGCTACCTGCTGGAGGGCATCTGGTCCTGCGGCGGGCAAGTGCGCGCCTTCGACCCCGAGGCCGGGGAGTCCTGCCGGGATATCTACGGCGACCGCGAGGATCTGGTGCTCTGCAACAGCAAGGAGGCCGCCCTCAAGGGTGCCGATGTGCTGGTTATCTGCACCGAGTGGAAGGCCTTCTGGTCCCCGGATTTCGCCCGCATCAAGGAAGCCCTGTCACAGCCGGTGATCATTGACGGCCGCAACCTGTACAATCCGGCACAGATGGAAGAACTGGGCATCGAATACTACGGCATCGGCCGCGGCCGCTCCCTCGCGGGGGCGGTGTGACCCAGCGGCTGATCCTGGGCTGGCGGGAGTGGCTGTCCCTCCCGGAGCTGGGCATTGCGCGCATCAAGGCCAAGGTGGACACCGGGGCGCGCACCAGTGCCCTGCACGCTTTCTACGTGGAGCCTTTCCAGCGCGACGGCGCCGACTGGGTGCGTTTCGGCATCCACCCCCGCCAGGGAAACACCGACCTGGTCACCCACTGCGAAGCCCCGATTCTGGACCGGCGGATGGTCACCGATTCCGGCGGCCACCGGGAAGAACGCTATGTCATCACCACCCCGGTGGCCCTGGGCGACGTGGTCTTCGACGTCGAGATCACCCTCACCGACCGGGAAAGCATGCGCTTTCGCATGCTGCTGGGGCGCACTGCCATGCGTGGCCGGGCCCTGGTGGACCCCGGGCGTTCCTACCTGCTGGGCCGGAGAGAGCTCTGAATGCCCCGCCGCGCCGGCAAGCTGGTCATCGGCGGGCAGTCCATCGCGCCGGGGGAGCGCCGCACTGTCGAGATCCCGGTAGCACCCACCTACACCCGGGACAACCTGTCGATCAGTGCCCAAGTGGTGCGCGGTCGCTCGCCGGGGCCAGTGCTGTTCGTCTGCGCCGCCATACATGGCGACGAGATCAACGGCGTGGAGATCATTCGCCGCCTGCTCAAGGATCCGCACCTGGAGCGCCTGCGCGGCACGCTGATCGCCATCCCCATCGTCAACGTCTATGGCTTCATCAACCACACCCGCTACCTGCCTGACGGCCGCGACCTGAACCGGTCCTTCCCCGGCTCTACCCGGGGCTCCCTAACCGGTCGCATCGCCCACACCTTCCTGCAGGAGCTGGTGACGCATTGCACCCACGGCATCGACCTGCACACCGGCGCCCGTCACCGCAGCAATTTCCCGCAGATCCGCGCCAACCTGGAGGATCCCGCGGTACTCGCCATGACCGAGGCCTTCGGCGCCCCCATCGCCATCGACGCCAAGATTCGCGACGGCTCTCTGCGCCAGGCCGCCGGCGACATGAATGTACCGGTGCTGCTCTTCGAGTCCTGCGAGGCCCTGCGCTTCGACGAGACCCACATTCGTGCCGGCCTGCGCGGCATACTCAACGTCATGCGCCACCTGGGCATGCTGCGCCGCAGCCGCGCCCGCCACCGCAGCCCCATCATCAGCCGCTCTACCCACTGGCTGCGCGCCCCCGAGAGCGGCATCCTGCGTGTACTGGTCCCCCTGGGTGCGGAAGTCCAGGCCGGCCAGACCATCGGCCTGATCGCCGATCCCATGGGGACCGGGGAAGTGGACGTGGTCAGCGACAGCCACGGTATCGTCATCGGCCGCACCAACCTGCCCCTGGTCTACGAGGGGGACGCCATGTTCCATATCGCCCAGATCGGCAGCAAGGCGAACTGGGAGATGGATGAGTTCCACGAGGACTGGGGGCCGGACACCGACGAGGTGGACCCGGAGGACATCAGCTCGGCACCGATCGCGGATTAGAGTAGCCGTCGAGCTCTGTAAACTTCAGGCGTGCTACCTGCCAGGCTCTGAAACTCCCAACATGCGGAGCATCAGGCCAGCGGTGGAAGCGCTGGTTCGATCGACTTCTACTGATGAATCCAGAATAGAACGCAGCCCCAGACCCAGAAAGCAGGCTGTCATTATATCAACGTAAGCATCCAGGTCTTCTGACCTCATGTCGGGCCGCGCCAGCAACGCGAGGCGTCGTATACCTGCCTGAAAAAAGGAGGTTAAGGTTTCCAGCTTCTCCGCTACCGAGGGATTGCGTACTGCTTCCGCCAATATTTCGTAAGAAAGGCTACCGTCTTCCAGCACCAGCGATATCTCGCTGATAGCCTGAAAGGCTTCGAAAACGCCACAACTTCCCCGCTCCACGGCATCAAAAATTGAATCCATCTGCGCGAGACGGGTGTGCACGTTTTGCTCGACGATCGCGAGGACAATATCCGACTTTGCCTCGAAGTGACGATAGATTTGCCCCGTGCTGACCGATGCCCGGGTCGCCAGTTCCGCGGTAGTTGTGTGATGGAACCCCTTGGTTCCAAAGAGCACACGCGCCGCACTGATTATCCGCTCTCTTGGGCTTTGATCCGCGTCGTTGGTATTGGATACGTTTGCCATTATTTAAAAGTATTCCTTCACGCCGTCTCTCATAACTTGCCCGCAAGAGCCTGCGGCCGCCAAGGCAAGCACTTTCATTCTACCAACCCTCCCAAGTGCGAGGCGAGGTCTTCGCCCGTAATAAGCGTATAACTTCAAAGGCCATCCCGCATCACAGGGCGCAAAGCTGCCCGAAAAAAGCGGCCCCTTGCTCCTTGAGCGAAGAATCACTAGAATCAAGCCGCTTGTGACTGAGCGCTCACTCCCAACCTGCTTTCTGTAACAGGACCCCTAATGGCCTCCCTCAGAACCACTTTTGCCTGCCTGTTTTTTTTGCTCTCGGGCCTCTGCATCGCCGGCTGCAGACCTTCCCAGTCTTCTGATGCCCCCTCTCTACCCGAGGTGGCAGCGCTAACCATCAGCAATGAAACGGCAGTCCTCAGCAGCGAACTACCCGGCCGCGTGGTTGCCGCTGAGACGTCGGAGGTGCGACCGCAGGTCAATGGCATTATTCGCCACCGCCTGTTTGAAGAAGGCGCGGTCGTCGAGGCGGGACAAACTCTGTTTGAAATCGAGGACGCACCCTACCGCGCGGCGCTGATGAGCGCCGAGGCTGCTCTGAGTCGCGCTGAAGCGTCGATCAAGGCCTCGGAACTCCAGGACAGGCGTTATCGGGAGTTGGCCAAAGTCAGTGCCGTCAGTCGCCAGGATGCCGATAATGCCCAGGCGGCAGCAGACCAGGCTAGAGCCGAAGTGGAAGTTCAGCGGGCGGCGGTCTACGCCGCGCAAATTGATCTTGACTTCACCCGTATCACCGCACCCATTTCCGGTCGCATAGGGCGCTCCCTGGTCACCCCTGGCGGGCTGGTGCAAGCAGGGCAGGAGCAACCTCTAGCCATCATTCAGCGTAATGACATCGTGTATGTCGATCTGATGCAGTCCGCTTCGGAAGTCCTGGACTTGCAGGAAGCACTAATGGCGGGTGACCTGGTCCACGACAACGGCAATCTCCCGGTCCAGCTCCTCCTGCCAAACGGAAAGGTTTACCCCCTTACCGGCGAACTCCAGTTTTCCGAAATCAGTGTCAACCCATCAACTGGAGCGGTCGCCCTCCGGGCCACCTTTGCCAACCCCGACGGGCTCCTGCGACCAGGCATGCATGTGCGCGCACGTTTGACGGAAGGGATTCAGAAACAAGCGATATTGGCGCCTCAGCAGGCCATCAAACGCGATACCAGGGGTCGCGCGATTGCCCTGGTCGTCAATTCAGACAATATCGTGGAGCAGCGCATGCTTACCACAGCAGAGGCTATCGACAACCGCTGGCTGGTGAGTAAGGGACTTCGTCCGGGCGACCGCCTGATCGTTGAGGGCCACCATCGTGTAAGCCCAGGATCCACGGTACAGGTTAGCCGCTGGCGCGAAACACCGGATACAGCCAAGCTAAACAGCCAGCGCGGGGGCTGAGCCGACATGTCAGCCTTCTTTATCGACCGCCCGATCTTTGCCTGGGTTCTCGCGATCATCACCATGTTGGCCGGTGCACTGGCAATCCGGGACCTGCCCATTGCCCAGTTTCCCAGCATTGCTCCCCCTGCAATCGAGGTTCGCACCCTGTATCCCGGCGCCGATGCGAAAACCCTTAGTGACTCAACCACCGCGGTTATTGAGCAGCAACTCAAGGGAATCGACCACTTGCGGGACTTCAGGTCAAACAGCGATTCTGCGGGCAATCTGTCCATCCTGCTGACCTTCGAGCAAGGGACGAATCCGGATACCGCTCAGGTGCAGGTCCAGAACAAAGTCCAACAGGCCATGCCTTTGCTGCCCCAGGAAGTGCAACAGCAGGGGGTCACGGTGGAAAAGTCCTCGGCGGCGATTGCTCTTATCGTATCTCTCTACTCCGAGAATGGCAGTCACGACCAGATAGACCTGGGCGATATTGCGGTGTCCATTCTGCAGGAACCGATCGGACGCATCACCGGTGTAGGCAGCACACAGATCATTGGCACCCAGCATGCCATGCGCGTCTGGGTGGATCCGATCAAACTCGCCAACCTCGGGCTCACTTTTGGCGATATCAAGGCCGCGATCCGCGATCAGAATGCCCAGGTATCCGCAGGCGAGATCGGCGGTTTGCCAACCACCCCGGGGCAGGCACTGAACATCACGGTATCGGCACAGTCGCGACTGGAAACACCAGCACAATTTCGACGCATCCTGCTCAAGACCGAGTCGGACGGTTCTATGGTGCGTCTGAGTGACGTGGCGGAAGTGGAAATCGGGGGTGAAATATACAATTTCGATGCTCGCCTCAACGGCCAACCGGCGGTGGGCATCGTTGTTACACTGGCCTCTGGTGCCAACGCCCTGGATACGATAGGCGCCGTCAAGAAAGAGATCGGGCGCCTGGCCGAACAACTTCCCCCGGATATAAAAACGGTCTACCCCTACGACACTACGCCTTTCATCGAGCTTTCCGTAAAGCAGGTTGTCTACACCCTTTTGGAGGCTATCGTACTGGTCTTTCTCGTCATGTTCCTGTTCTTGCAGAATTGGCGAGCCACCCTCATTCCAACACTGGCGGTGCCGGTGGTCTTGCTGGGTACCTTCGCGGTCCTACACACCCTGGGCCTCTCCATCAATAGCCTGACCCTCTTCGCCATGGTTTTGGCCATCGGCTTGTTGGTTGATGATGCCATCGTGGTGGTCGAGAACGTCGAGCGCTTGATCCAGGATGAAGGGCTTTCCCCAATTGCAGCAGCGCGGCGCTCCATGGACCAGCTGAGTAGTGCTCTGGTCGGTATTGGCGTGGTGATCTCGGCAGTTTTCCTGCCCATGGCCTTTTTTGGCGGCTCCGCAGGCATTATCTACCGCCAGTTCTCCATCACCATCGTCGTGGCCATGAGCCTGTCGGTACTGGTCGCCCTGATACTGACGCCCTCACTCTGTGCATCCTTTCTGAAGCCGGCCTCTCTGCACGCGGGGGCGCGCAGCGGTTTTTTTGGCTGGTTCAACCGCAGTTTTGAGCGTGGCATAAAACACTATGGGCGGCGAGTCCTGCGTATACAACGCGGCTGGAAGCGCTCACTGCTAGTTTATGGACTGATTCTCGGCGCCGTCGGCACCCTTTTCATCCGACTGCCGGGCGGCTTCCTCCCCGACGAGGACCAGGGCATGATGATGGCTCAGGCAGTTCTGCCCCCGGGCGCGACAATGGAGCAGACCAATCAGGTCATGCGCGAGCTGGAGCACCAATTCCTGGTGGAAGAGGCGGATAATGTCGCCTACGTCTTCAGCGTCAGTGGCTTTGATGGCACAGGCCAGGCACAGAACGTCGGTGCGGCCTTTTTGAAACTGAAGCCCTGGGACGAACGGCCTGGCCATGAAAACAGCTCGGCCGCCATTGCCGAGCGAGCCAATGCAGTGCTGACTCAGCTCACGGGGGGCACAGCTGTATCCTTCATTCCACCAGCGGTTCTTGAGCTGGGCAATGCTACCGGCTTTACCCTGCAACTCACCGACAGCACAGGCATTGGCTACGAGCAGCTAACTGCAGCGCGTAACCAGCTACTGGAACTGGCCCGACAGGATGACAGTCTGACTCAGGTTCGCCCCAGCGGCGTGGAAGATACGGCCCAACTGCGTGTCAACGTAGATCATGAGCGCGCCGGAGCCCTTGGTCTGAATCAGGGCGATATCAACGAGGTGCTTTCCACCGCTCTCGGAGGCAGTTACGTCAACGACTTCATCGATCGGGGCCGCGTCAAGAAGGTTATGCTCCAGGCCAGCGCCCAATTTCGGGACAACCCCGACGATATCGGCAATCTCTATGTGCGCAGCGCCTCGGGCGAGATGGCCCCGCTAGCGTCTATCATTGATCTCGAGTGGGACTTCGGCCCCGCCCGCGTGGAACGCTACAAGGGCCGTCCCGCGTTTGAAATCCTAGGCGCCCCGGCACCTGGCTACAGCAGCGGCGCCGCTATGGCCCGCATGGAGGAGCTGGCCGACCAGCTCCCCTCTGGCGTTGCGCTCGAATGGAGCGGTGCCTCCTACGAGGAGCGCCTGTCCAGCGGGCAGGCCCCCGCGCTCTATACGCTGTCGGTGCTGATCATCTTTCTCGCCCTGGCTGCCCTGTACGAAAGCTGGTCTGTTCCCCTGGCGGTCATCCTCGTCGCACCCATTGGTGCACTTGGCGCCCTGTTGGCCGCTTGGCTTACCGGCCTTGCCAACGACATCTATTTACAGGTCGGTCTTATCACCACCGTTGGCATTGTCTGCAAGAATGCCATCCTGATCGTCGAAATCGCCGAGGAGAAGACCCGCGCCGGGTTGAGTGCAGCCAGCGCAGCCTATGCGGCGGCCAAACTGCGACTTCGCCCCATCCTGATGACCTCCTTCGCCTTCGGGTTTGGGGTCCTGCCCCTGGCACTAGCCACCGGAGCCGGCTCGGGGGGGCAAAATGCTATCGGGCGCAGCGTGGTGGGCGGGATGCTCGCGGCCACCGCACTGGCGATTTTCTTCATCCCCCTGTTCTTCTATCTGGTGAAACGCCTGACCAAACCCGGCTGGAAGCCACGCTAAGCACGAGCACCTGGCCCACTGAAGACCGGCGCCAGACCTGCTAGAATCGCCACCTCCGTTCCACCTTCCCGATACAGACACGAGACACCATGGCCCAATACGTCTACACCATGAACCGCGTCGGCAAGGTCGTGCCGCCGAAGAAAAAGATCCTCGAGGACATCTCCCTGTCCTTCTTCCCGGGCGCCAAGATCGGCGTGCTCGGCCTCAACGGCTCGGGCAAGTCGACCCTGCTGCGCATCATGGCCGGCATCGACACCGACATTCTCGGCGAGGCGCGGCCGCAGGCGGGGATCAAGATCGGTTATCTGCCCCAGGAGCCGCAGCTGAATCCGGACAAGGACGTGCGCGGCAATGTCGAGGAGGGCCTGCAGGACGCGATTGACGCCCTCGCCGGGCTGGACAAGGTCTACGCTGCCTACGCCGAGCCGGACGCCGATTTCGATGCCCTGGCCAAGGAGCAGGCGCGGCTGGAAGACATCATCCAGGCCACCGACGCTCACAATATCCAGACCAAACTGGAAGTCGCCGCCGACGCCCTGCGCCTGCCGCCCTGGGATGCCGACGTCAGCACCCTCTCCGGGGGTGAGCTGCGCCGGGTCGCACTGTGCCGCCTGCTGCTGTCCCAGCCGGACATGCTGCTGCTGGACGAACCTACCAACCACCTGGATGCGGAGAGCGTGGCCTGGCTGGAGAAGTTCCTCCACGACTTCCCCGGCACCGTGGTTGCCATCACCCACGACCGCTACTTCCTGGACAACGCCGCCGGCTGGATCCTCGAGCTGGACCGCGGCCGCGGTATTCCCTATGAGGGCAACTACTCCGACTGGCTGGAGGCCAAGGAAAAACGCCTGGAGCAGGAGAAGCGCCAGGAGGCCTCCCACCAGAAGGCCGTGAAGGCCGAACTCGAGTGGGTGCGCAGCAACCCCAAGGGCCGCCAGGCCAAGAGCAAGGCGCGCCTGCAGCGCTTCGAGGAGCTGCAGTCCCAGGAGTTCCAGGCGCGCAACGAGACCAACGAGATCTACATTCCGCCGGGCCCGCGCCTGGGGGACAAGGTGATCGAGGTGCACGACCTGAAGAAGACCTTCGGCGACCGCCTGCTGTTCGAGAATGTCAGCTTTACTGTTCCCAAGGGCAGTATCGTCGGCATCATTGGCGCCAACGGCATGGGCAAGTCGACCCTGTTCAAGATCCTCATGGGCATCGAGCAGCCGGAGAGCGGCACCGTCGACATCGGCGACACCGTCCAGCTCGGTTACGTCGACCAGTCCCGGGACGACCTGGACGGCAGCAAGACGGTCTGGGAAGAGGTTTCCGGTGGGCAGGACAACCTGCGCATCGGCAACTACGAGGTGAACTCCCGCTCCTACCTGGGCCGCTTCAACTTCAAGGGCTCGGACCAGCAGAAGTTCGTCAAGGACCTGTCCGGGGGTGAGCGCAACCGCCTGCACCTGGCCAAGCTGCTGCAACAGGGCGCCAACGTGCTGTTGCTCGACGAACCCACCAACGACCTCGATGTGGAAACCCTGCGCGCCCTGGAGGAAGCCATCCTGGCCTTCCCCGGCAGTGCCCTGGTGATCTCCCACGACCGCTGGTTCCTGGACCGCATCGCCACCCACATCCTCGCCTACGAGGACGACGGCAACGTGGTCTTCCACGAGGGCAACTTCAGCGAGTACGAAGAGGACCGCAAGGCGCGGCTGGGTGCCGCCGCGGAGCAGCCCCACCGGGTCAAGCACCGCAAGCTGAAGACCTGAAGTGGTACCGTGGTGCCGGGCCGGCAGTCGCCGGTCGGCACCCCTTTCCCGGCACCTCGCAATGGCCCGCCGGCGGCGCTATAGTGCGCAAAAGACAGTCGATAGAGGGTAGAGCATGAGCGACGCTCAGGACGTGCACCGGGGCTTCTCGACCATCAGCGCCGATCTGCCGGTGCTGGTGCAACAGGGGGGCAGCGAATGGCCGCAACGCCTGCGCAGCCTGTCGCTGACCGGTGTCGAAACCGACCAGCCGGATCGCTGGGACGCACAGTACAACGAGCCTTTCACCCTGCTGATCGATACCGGCGCCCGGGAGCCACTTGAGCTTCACGCCTGGCTGCAGGACGTGGCCGGCGGTCTGCTCAGCTTCACCGTGGAACACGTGGACCGGGAAAATATCCAGCCCCTCAGCGCACTGTTGCGCCAGCACCTGGGGGATGACGAACAGCTGGAGGAGGACCTCCGCCGCCTCGACGCCGAAGACCAGGACGGGGACCCCGAGGACTGAAGCCCTCAGAGAGCTGCCGGGGGCTGCAAGCCCCCGCGATCACCGGAATCTACAGCAGGAAAACGGCTGCGCCGGCAAGCAGGACAGCCACTACCACCGCGCCAATCAGCAACAGCTTGCGTTGTGACTGCCCCTCGCTCGCCGCGGCGCTGGGCGCCGGGGACGGCGGCGGTGTCACAGCAGCGCCTTTCGCGGTATGGAAGACCAGCGTGGCCTTGCCCAGGCGAATTTCGTCGCCGTCAGCCAGGTAGGCGGTCAGACGCTTCTCGCCGTTGACGAAGATGCCATTGGCGGACACCAGGTTGACCAGGCGCCAGCGCCCACCCTGGTGGATCAGCTGGGCGTGGCGGGCGGAAACACTCGGCTCTGCCAGCATGATTTCACAGCTGTCCTCGCGGCCCACCTCCCAGACATCGGGCTCGGCACCATCGCCCGTTTCCAGCTCCATGACATCACCGGCCTTGCCCTCCTCGACCAGGATCAGGTGTGCCAGATCGGAGGAACGTTCCACGCTGGCCTTGGCGCCAGCCGCGTCCAGGTTGTCCATGGACAGGAACTGGGTGTGCTCGCCGGTACCGGAATCGACCCAGCTGCCGGGCAGGTCTGCACTTCCCGGAGGCGCCGCGGCGGGCTTTGGCGCCGCTTCCGCTTCACTGGCACCCGCAGGCTCCGAAGCGGGCACCGCGTCGGGGACACCCACCACCGTCACATCGTCCGCCGGCGGCGCCACGACGGTGCGGTCGTCCTCCGCCGCCTGGCTGCCACCACTGATTGCAACCCGGAAGCGGTGCTTGTCGAACTGCAACTCATCGCCATCGGACAGCGTGGTGCTGCCCACCAGGCGCTGCCCGTTGACCAGGGTCCCGTTGGCGGAACCGAGATCCTCCAGGGTGAGCTGCTCCCCCTCCAGCACCAGGCGAGCATGCTGGCGCGACACGCGGGAGTCGTCGATCGTCAGTTCACAATCGGCCGAGCGGCCGACGCGCACTTCCCCTTCCAGGGCGTGCTCCGTGCCGTCATCTGACACCAGGCGGGCACTGAATATGTCTGTCATGTTTCGATCTCCCTCGTCAGCCACCGAGGCCGGTGCTGTACCAATAGCCCAACAGGGCGCCCAGCAATACCGTCAGCAGCAGCCACAGCCGGCGCCGGCCACGCGTGGGCCCACGCGATTTCTCAGTCTCCCGGCGCAGGCCGTCCATGGCGTCCGCCGACATCATCTGGGTCGACTCCACGGATTTGGGACGCACGCGCTGCCGCTGGGGCGCTCGCACCGGTGCGGCGCCTCCCGCCCCTTCCGGCAAACCCGGCTGCACCAGTTCCGGCAGACCGTGATACTCACCGCTGGCCGGATCATAGCGCCAGACCACCTCGGGTTCAGCCGCCGTCTCGGGTGCATCCCCGGCATCATTCGCCCCGGTCGCCCTTTCAGCCAGCACCACGGTGACATTGTCGCGGCCGCCGGCATCGACGGCGGCGCGAACCAGGGCCTCGCTGCGCGCCTGCAAAGAGCCATCGCTGCCCAGAATCGCCGCCAGGCGGTCGCAATCGAGGATGTCACTCAGGCCGTCCGAACACAGCACCAGCAGCGCACCGGCGGGCAAGTTACCACGATTGCTGCCCACTCGCAGCTTGTCCTCGTCCTGCAGGCCAATTGCCTGCACGATCACATTCTTGCGCGGGTGGTTGCGGGCCTCCTCGAAGGTGATCTGCCCCTGCTCCAACAGGGCTTCCACATAGGAATGGTCCCGCGTCAGCAGCTTCAACTGGCCGTCCCAGAGATAGGCGCGACTGTCGCCGACCCAGCACAGGTGATAATCGCTGCCGCTGAATTGCGCAGCCACCACGGTGGTGGCCATACCCGACTTGCCCCGACCGGTCGCTACCGCATCGCGCACTTCGCGATTGGCCTGGCGAATGGCCGACTCCAAATCCTGCCCGGCCGCCAGTTCCCGGGCCAGGACCTCGCAGGTAATCTGGCTGGCCACCTCCCCAGCCTGGTGGCCGCCGACACCATCCGCAACCATGACCAGCCCGGAAGCCGGCTCGATCAGCAGGGCGTCTTCATTGTGCTCGCGCCGCCCGACATGGGTGTCGCCGGCCGCGTGCCAGGGCTGTTCGGGCCCGCTCACAGCGCCCCCAGCATCTGCCGGGACAGTACCGCGAACTGTTGCGGCACGAAGTCATTCTCATCCTCGACCGTGGCAAACAGGCGATCCAGCTGCCCCTCCAGGCGGGCGGCATCGCCGAGGGACAGGGACAGGGTTTCCACCGCCAGGAAGACCTGTTCCGCCGCGGTGAAGTGGCGGAAGCGCTGCGCGGCGGCCTGATTCAGCAGTTCGCGCCGCAGCTCGCGCTGCTGTTCGGGCCCGTACTGCGCCTGGCTCAGACGCTCCGCCAATGGGGCCAGGCGCGCGTGCAGCGCCCGGGCGGCGGCGACCACCTGTTCCCGGGACTGCAGGGAAGCCTGGTGCAGGGCCGTCAGGTCCCGACGCAGCGCGTCCACCGTCGACGGGTCGGTGACTTCCAGTACTGCCAGCAGAACCGCCAGGCTGGCGTCATTCAGGCGCACGGCACCCGGCGGCAGGCCATCGGGCTCGCGCACATAGCGCAGGTCGTCCATGGGATGGTGACAGGAATGGCACTGGAAGAAGGACAGTTCCGGCACCAGGGAGGGCCGGGTGAACCAGTCCTCCTGCAGCAGCTCGAGAGTATGCATGCCGGTCACCGCGAGGCCAGCCAGCCACATGTTCACCGAGGGGATCCAGGGCTTGCGCTCCTTGTAGTCGGCATCCACCTCGTAGTGCGCCGGCTGGTTGACGGTAAAGGTTTCCAGCTCGAAGGCCAGGCGCGGATGTCCGGCGCCCATGATCTTGTGCGTCGCGAACTTGTCCTTGGTCCCCAGGTGGCAGGACAGGCAAAGACGCGCCCGGGCCAGGGGATCCTCGGTAGGGTACATGCCCTTCGCCAGGTTGTCGGCGTGGCTGGTCCCGACTTCGGCATGTGACTCGAGCCAGCGGCCGGAACCGCCGTGGCAGGCCTCGCAGCCCACGCCGTCGGAAATCTGGAAGCGTCTGCCCCGGGCCTCCGGCTGTACATTGTCGGCGTGGCAGTCCAGGCAGATCTTGGCCCCCTGGGCGCTGGGCAGGCCCAGCTTGGTGGCGATCGCCTCGGACTGCGCAGTCTGCAGCGTGCGATAGGCACGCGAGTGATAGTCCTGGCGCAGCCAGATGCGATACTCATTCAACCATACCGTGGATTCCGGGTCTGGACTGCCCTTGCCGTGGCAAACGCTGGTGGCACAGCTGGCCACCCCCTCGTGAATATCCTGCCCCGCTTCGGGCAGTGGCGGCTGGGCCACGGCCCCGCCGCCGGCGAGGGCCAGCAACAGGAGCAGGGCCCGCGGCGTCAGTTTTCTACGAACCATGGCTTGCCATCTTCATCCAGGAACAATTTGCGCATCTCTTCCAGGTTCAGCGGGCGCGAGCCCACGCGGCCGAACACCGCCACCTGCCCGCCGGTCTCGTCCACCCCGCGATCCCGCTCCAGGGCGCGACTCAGGGACAGGGCCGGCGAGGCCGTCGCATAGCTGGCAATCAGCTCGGGGTGCGGCTCCGGCGAGAAACCGTAGAACTTGGGCTGGCTGTCCGGCGAGGTGAGCTGAATGACCTTAAGGCCGCCGACGCCGTCCGCCACGTAGGCGAACAGGGAGGCATTGGTGCTGCCCACGGTCACGTCGTGGGGGTCCACCAGGCCCTCCTTGAAGGTCTGCAACAGGCGCATGCGATCGGGGCGGGTAATGTCGACGATGGCCAGCCCCTCTGCCCCCGCGGCCACGTAGGCATAGGTGCGGGCCAGGTGCAGACGCCGTGCCTCCGCCAGGTGGATCGTGTTGTCCGCGACCAGCACCGGCGCCTCGGGGTCGGTGATATCAATGGTTTTCAGACCGTCGGCGTCGGTGACAAAGAGATAGCGGAACTGCTGCGCCACGGAGTGCCCCTGGTTCAGCGGCACCACGTCCACCAGCCGGGGCTTGAGCGGGTCGTCCAGGTTGACCACCACCAGGCCGGCATCGGCGACGATGTAGGCGTAGTAGCCCCCCAGCACCATGTGCCGTGCCCCCCGCAGTACCCCGTTCTCGTTCCAGGTGAGCGCGCGCTCGAGGAAATTGTTGCGCGGCTCACCATCCACCAGGGTGTTGACCTCGGCGAGAATCAGCCCTTCCTCGGCATCGCTGATCAGCGCGTAGTTGTAGATCGGATGGAAAGGCTGCTCCAGGTTGGTCTCGCGCATCAACTCGCCCTGGTTGCGCTCGGGAGCGATCGGCTGATTGGTGGGCAGCACCACGCAGGTGGCGTCGGCGGAATCGATATGGGTGTCGTGCCCCAGCGGGCTGAAGGGCGCGGTGATCACCCGCTGGGAAATGCCCTTGTTGCCGATGCTGGCAATATCGTAGACCCGCATGCCCTTCTCGCCCTCGGCCACGAACAGGTACTCGCCACGGTGCTGCAGGCAGGCCGCCGGGCCGCTGTCGTGGGGGTAGCCGTGCTGCAGCTCGCGCCCGTTCTGCTGGTGATCGGCGAACCAGTCGGGGTAGGCGTAGCGCTGCAGGTAGGAACCGATTACCGCCTGGGGCTCGTCCCACTCGGTCACCTGCACGCCGGTGACGTGCTCCTCGCCACCGACCCAGGCGTAATAGCCCACCAGGTTGACGAAGCCGGTACCGTACATCAGCAGCTGGGCCATGATGGCGTTGTTGTCGTTATCCCTGGACAGGTGGCAGTCCTCGCAGGCCTTGGTTTCCGTCTTGCGCACGGTGTGGGCGAAGTGCGGATTGAAGGCCTGGGAACTGAAGCCGCTGGAGGCAATCGGCGGCTGCTGGATGTAGATCTTCTCGCGGTTGGCGTTGGTGGAGGACAGCACCAGGGCGGAGGTGGAGCGCACCGGCGCGATCTTGCCGCCCTTGGCTTCCTCGCGCCGACCCAACAGGAACATCTGGTCCCGGGATACCTGCGGGTTGTAGGTGGCCCAGTTGCGGGAGTAGCCCCCCTCGTAGTGCTTGCGCTCGGTCTTGTAGTTCGCCTCGATGGGCAGGTGACAGCCGGCACAGCTGGTGGTCCAGGAGGTGTGGCAGGTATAGCACTCCATGTCCTCGTCGCTGTGGGCGAGGTTTTCCGCAGCCACCTCGCCGCCCCATTCCTGGGTCGCGGTATTCGTGCTCATCAACTTGGAGCGGGCCGCCTTCTCGTTGTACTGGGCGTGGCCCTCGGTCACCGTGTCCTTGACCAGACTGACTTCCCACTCCAGCTCCGGGTCCAGCACCGAGCGCTGGATCAGCGTGTCGCCAATCCACTCGAAACGCAGACGCCCGTCGGGGTTGCGGATGGAGCCGAGGTCGGTGCCGCCGTCCAGCGCCGCGGGACCAGAGGTGTAGAGGTTGGGGTAAGCGCTGGCGGAGCCGTGGCAGTCCTTGCAGTCGATTTCCACCGCGGCGGCCACCTCGCCATAGATGTGCCCGTTCCCATGGGCATCCTGGGCGTAGTGACAGTCCACGCAGTGCATGCCCTTGTCGGCGTGGATGGACGACATGTGCACGGCCTTGTCGAATTTTTCCGGGTCATCGTCGCCGACAACATTGCCCTCGGCATCCAGCAGGTTGCCCTCGCGATCGCGCTTGAAGACCGCGCGGAAGTTCCAGCCGTGACCGTGGTAATCGGCAAACTGGGTGTCCTTCAGGGTCGGGTTGAGCTCGGAGACCTGCTTCAGGAAGTCCACGTCGGCCCACTTGCCCCGGGGGGAAGCGCCCTCGGGATTGCGCTCCAGTACCTCCATCTGCTCTTCATGGGTGGGGTAGACCTGCTCCTCGGGCCACATCGCCGGTGCATCGGCCTCGTAGTCCCACATGGTGTAGCCCAGGTAGCTGTTCACGAACATGTTGGGCTGGTGCATGTGGCAGGACATGCACTGACTGGTGGGAATGGCCCGGGTAAAGGCGTGTTTCAGGGGGTGCCCCGAGCGGTTCTTGGGAATGGTCGGGTCAACACTCTGGGACATGCCCTCGTGGCCGAACTGTGCGTAGTGGCCCGAGTGTTTGGGATCCCGGTCGTTGGCGTAAACCACGTGGCAGGCCGCGCAGCCGGACTGGCGGTAATCCCCGGGCTGGTCGTTGGTGCCGATAAACCAGGTGTGCGGGTCGTTGAGGCGGGTCTTGGTGATGTTGATCACCGGCACCGAGATGCGCGCACCGGTACCCGGGCCACGGTTCGACTGACGGAAGTCCGGGCGCCCCGGCTCCTCCAGCCGCTGCAGCTGCCCCAGGGCATTGGGCAAGCCGGTTTCCGGGAACAGGTTGGTGATGTTGCGGCCGCCGCGCTCGAACACCCGGAAGATATCGCCGGGCTTGATGGTTTCCCAGGCGGGCAAGGGGTAGAGCTCCGGCAGGATGCTCTTGCGGGTCATTTCCTCGGTAGGCTGGATTGGCCCCAGCAGCTTGGCCGGCTCCCCTTCCCGGGTATAGGCCTCGCCCAGGATGTAGCGCTTGTAGGGCAGGATCCCGTTGTTGTAGGCCGCGCCGCCCCAGAGCATCGCCGAGGTCGCCATCAGGCTGCGCTCCGCCGCCTCGATGATGGGCAGGTGGCAGGCGCCGCAGGCCTCCCGGGCGATGCGGTAGTCCGACGGGTTGATGAAGCGGGTGAACTCGGGGCTTTCCTTGTTCAGCAGGGTATAGGTGCGCTCGGGGTTGGCGCTGGACGGGTAGTGCCAGGATTCCGGGTACAGCGGCAGTACGTGGGCGCTCTCCATGGCGGCGCGATAAGCCGCATCCGCGAGGCTGTCGCCCACCGTGCGGTGGACGCTGGCATCACCACCGTGGCAGTCGGTACAGCCCAGCTTCACCGCCGGATTGGCGTGCATGGTCTTCTGATCGGTCTCGGTATGGCAACTGAGGCAACCCGCCGACTTTGCCTCCATCGCTTCCGCACTCTGGCTGGCGGGTGCCGGTGGTGCGGTGACGTGATTGCGCTCCACCGGTTTCTCGCCACTCGCGCCCAGCACCAGGCTCACCGGCAGCGACAGCAGCAAGGCCGCGAGGCCGGCCGCATACCAGTGGGTGGGCTTCCCGAATCGACTCTTGTCAGTAGGTCCACGCATGGCAATCACTCAGAAGGTCAGTATTACGTTACACAGCAGAGAGTAGGGATCTTCATCCCCGTAGAGATCCTTGTAGCCCTGGCCCGCCAGCATCTGGGCATAAGAGACCCGCACCACCACGTTCTGGCTCATGAAAGGCCGCCAGATCACTGCCGCGGAAAGGTCGACCCCGATCTCGCTGTCGACATTGGCCTGTTGCCGGGCCACTTCCAATACGCCGGTCTCGGCGAAGGCGAGGTAGTTGGCGTTCAGGGACAGGCGCAGCTCCGGCAGCAGGTCCATGTCCACCCCGCCGCCGGCGAGAATGATGCCGGGGTTGGTGAAGTTGGACTGGCCGTGCTCCTTGGAGGAGCGCAGGGAATTGAGCACGCCGTTGCGCTGGGACAGGGCCACCCGCCCGCCACCGATCAGCGGCAGACCCTGGCGGATGTAGTAGCTGGTGTCGGCGCCGGCAAACTGCGGGTTCTCGAAGATGGCGTCGAAGCCCTCGCTCTTGCCGTCGAAGGGGTCGTCGTCGCCACTGCCATAGAGGAAGGACAGCCGCGCGCGGATCCAGTCGAAGTCCATGGACGGCTCGGCGGCAAAGAAGAAGGCCTCGATGTCCGATTCACGACCGCTGAACACGGCATCCTCTTCTTCCCCGAAGGCGGCGTAGAAGGAGGTGGTCAGGTTGAGCCGGCCAAAGTGGCCATCGCCGTTGTAGCCCAGGTACCAGACATCGTATTCCCGCAGGCGCTCCTCACCCACCGAGGCAGGCCGCTGGATGAAGTCGTTGGTGTCGTAAAACACCGCGTCCTCGCGGTTGCGGTTGTAGATCAGCGAGGCCTGGGAGAAGAAGCCGAGTTGGGGGAAGTCCTGCCAGTAGAGGTTGGCCACGAAGACGTCGTCGTCCCGCAGGTCCTCGCTGACGTCGTTGAGGCCGCTGTTGGTATCCTTCTCCATGCGCCGGAACCAGGCCAGGTTGTACTGGAAGCGGTTGTTGTCCCGGGTGCCAAACAGGCGCACGCCGAAGGGCGCATCCTGGAACAGGAAACCACGGAAGTCGCTGGAGAAGGGCTGGATGCCCACCCGCACCGAGTCGAAGTCGTAGCGGTCGGAAACATCCCGCAGGTGCTTGTCGACAAAGGCCGCCTGGATGCCGACATGGTTGTCGTTGCGGGTCACGCCATCGCCCGGGTCGGCGTTGACTCCGAGGATCTCGTCCAGCTCGGTGTAGTTGTAGTTGAATACCGGGGTGAAGCGGAACTCCCAGTCCGGCGGGCGGAAAACCGTGTCCCCCTGGTAGTAAACCAGCTCCACCGCCACGTTCTGGTTGAACAGGTACTGCTCCGTTTCCCCGAGCACATCGAGGCTGCCGGGGCGGTCGGTACTCTGCACACCGACCGGCGTGGGCACCTCGCGGAACTCCAGCACCGAATCGGAAATGGCGGTCACATTGAAGAACCAGTCGTCGTGGATCGGACGGTCGCCCTTGATGGTGTTCTGGTTGTAGGGGTCCCACCAGTTATCGGCGTAGCCGAGAGCATTGACGATGCGCCAGCGGTCGGGAATCGCCACTTTTTCCACGAACTGTTCCGCGGTGGGGCGCGGAATATCACTGTAGCGACGGGGCAGCACCGAGCGCGGCCGGGCCGCGACCGGGACCTCCCGAGTCACCTCGCCGGTCTCTGCATCCACCGTGGTTTCGCGGTAGGTGCAGTCGCGATTGGAGCCCCCTGCGCGGCGCCGGGTGCTGCGCGCGCGATCCCGGGGGTCGAGGTCATCGCAATAGACGACCTCACTCTCCCCCTGGGCGTGCGCCGTCTGCGGTGTGACGACAGTGCCCAGCAGCAGCGCCAGCCCGAGTGTGGAAACACCCGCCAGGGCGGGCACGGTCCGTGGAGAATGCCGGCTCATGTCACTCACTTCCCTGCACACACGTGCTGTGCGTCGCTGTTGATGAAGGGCGTCTGCGGGCACTGGATATAGCGCAGCCGCTCGCCACCTGGGGTCAACTGGTCGGCGCGGATTGCCGGGGGCGCGTTATTGATGGCACCACCCAGGGCCTCGCCGGCCTCGTGCACGCCGAGGAAGGCAATCATGTCATCCTGGTCGATACCGTCCCCGGAGACTCCAATGCCCCCGACCAGGGTCTCGCCGCGGTAGATCGGCACGCTGCCGGGGAAAATCTGAATGCCGTTGGCGACTCGCGGCGCCTCGGACTGCACGCAGTTGTTGCCGACATCGCTGCCGCTCAGGCCCGCCACGAAAGCGATGTGGGCGATGATGTTGTTGAAGGACAGGTCGAGCTGCAAACCGGTGGAGAACACGCTCCACTCGCTGTCGTAGTCCTTGCTGAAGGGCCCATGGGGGTTGCCGATGATGCCGTCGGGGTAGAAGGGCCGCGACAGGTTACCCCCTGCGCGATCGGAAAACGCCGTGCCATCGGTAAGCGCCTGGGGGCCGATAAACAGCTGGGCAGCGTCCACGTAGTCGGCAATGTTCACTGTCGCCGCCGGGCTCAGGTCGGGATTGAGATACTGGGTGGGCGTATCGATACCGCGCAGGAAATCGGCGGCATCCGGGGAAGAAAACAGCACCGCGGTGCGCGCCTTCTGCAGGGAGACGTCGGCGCCGAAAATCGGGGCATCGCGGGTGCGCAGCATGCCCAGGATGGCACCCTGGCTGTCCACGATCGAGACCGTCACCCGCGCCGGGGTACCCACCGGCCGGCGAATCTGTGCCCGCGCCCGGTTGGCCACGCCAATCGCACTGCGCAGCAACTCCCGCACCTCGGCCGCGTTCAGGGACAGCTCGCCGAGCAGGGCGGCATCGGTACCGGCCCTGGGTGCGAAACGGCGGTTGCCGCTGACATCGACAAACTCAAACGCGTCAAGGCCGGCAAAGGCACTGGAGGGGCGAATACCCGACTCGGGCTGACCGAAGGCCGTGCCGCGGCGCACCTGACCGGTGCTGTAGCCCGGCACCGCCAGCAGCGCCCCCTGCAGGGTCTCGAAGCCCGGCGCCTGGGCCGGGTCTGCCGGCAGGTCTTCCAGGCCGACATCGCTGAAGCGGAAGACCTTGCCCTCGACGGTAATGCGGCTGGCGCGCCGGTCGACCGGTGCGGTGTAGCCGAAGGTGGCGGCGAAGGCGATCTGCTCATCCAGGTCGCGATCGGTGTCCAGCAGGTTCTTGTCGATGCTGTAGCGCCCGTCGGCAATCACCCCGACACCGCCCACCGGCGTGCCGTCTTTGTACAGGGGGAAGCCGCCCGGGTCGGCGGACAGACCCAGGGGCGAACGCCGCGGGCCCGGCCCGAGGGCGACACCCCCCTGGGTGAAATCGGAGCATGCCAGCTGGGAGAACTGCACCCCGAACAAAGGCCCAGCGGGCTGGTTGCGCTCACCGGGGTTGAAATGTTCCTGCACGATCTGGTTGGCGGTGCGGGTACTGAAGGCATTGCCCTCGCTGGACAGGTAGGCCCCGGTCAGGGCCTTGGCGATGGCTGCCAGGGCATCGCCGCCCACCGCCACCGGCAGTACCACCCCCTCGAGGCCGGCGCTCACCTGCACCGGGAAGTCGGTGGCCAGCTCGACGTCATTGCCGGCATCCACCCCCGCCATGCGATAGACCGCCAGGACGTTGCCCACCCGGTCCACCACCGCCAGGGTGGCATTCGCCCCCAGCGCTTCCGCCTGGTGCACCCCCTGGGCCAAAACCCGCCGCACATCCGCCTCGGTCAGCCGGCTGTCGGCGGTCGCGCACTGCCCCTCACACGGGGCGTTGTCCACCGGATCGCGATCCGGGGAACTGCCTTCGCTACTGCCCCCGCCACCGCCGCCGCCACAGGCGGTCAGCAGGCTCAGAGTGCTTGCACAGATCAGTCGCCAGATCATGGTGATGTCCCCTGCAGTATGTCGCTGTCATGGGCCGCCCGAGCGCGGGCCGCCCGAACGCGGGCCGCCCGGGACAGGGTGCCCTCCGCCGCGTGGAAGGCGTGGCAGCTGACACAGTCGAGTGCCGCCTTGCCGCGGTCCTCGGCATGACAGCTCAGGCAGTTGTCCTGGCCGGGCATCAGTACATCACTGGCCAGATCGGATTTGGACGCCTCGTGGCAGGTCTCGCAGGCCGCATCGCCGGTAAGCCCCGCCTGGCTCAGGTGGCTGGTATGGTCAAAGCGCGCGTGGGGATACCAGTCCCCGGTGAGCCGGATCGGCTGCACAAACCAGCGGTCCATGATGTTCTCGAGGCCCGTTTCGCTTACCTCGTGACAGGTAATGCAGCCGGTATCCATGAACTGGAACTCGGCCTCCTTGAGTGCCTCGGCGCGACCGCACTCCAGCCCCGAGCCCTCACAGCTAGCAGCAGCCTCGCGCTTGCCGGGCACGCGGCGGGGTTTCTCCTGAGCCCGCTGGGCGCGCAGCGCCGGATCGGTGAACTCGCGAATGAAGTGCGCCTCCATGGCAGTAATCGCCGCCCGCAGATCACCGTGGGGCAGTTCAAGCTCGGGCTCGAAGATATCGAAACTCAGGCCGTGGCAGCTGCGGCAGTGATTGTCCATGGTGATGGGTTCGAAATGCTCGCCATCGTCCTTGAGCACGTGACAGCTGGCACAGGCCAGGGCCTCGCCGGTGGCCTCGTGCTGCACCTTGGCCGGGTCCAGGTGGACCTGGTGGGTGAATTTGAGGTTGGAACTTTCCTGCAGTGGCTCGCCGTCCGGGCGCACGCGACGCAGCTCCCAGCCGTGGGCAGCCCCTGGCCCGCGGGGCTCCAACAGGGCCACGCGGAAGCTGGGGTGGGTGGTATCGGTAAAACCCAGCACGGCCTGCATCGGGTCGCGCCCGTCCACTGCCCAGTTGCCCGGCGTGGCGTGGCAGTCGACACACAGACCCTTGTCGCGACGGGTCACCATGGCGGGCTCGTTGTGTTCCCTGTGGCAGGACGCACAGCGGACATCGGCAAAATCGTGGGCGGCGTGCACCGCCAGGTCGGCGTGCTCGCGAATCTCGTGGTGGCAGTCCAGGCAGGTCTCGTCCCGTACCATGACGAAGGGGGTCTGGTGGCAGGCCTGGCACTCCTGGGCCACGCCCGCGGCCTGGTGGGCGGCGACCAGCGGGCCGCTCGACCACAGGCCATCGTCCGGCAGCGGCGTATTGCGCAGGGTCTCCGCCAGCTCGGGCCGCAACAGCCCCAGCAGTGGAATTAACAGCGTCAGCAACAAAACCAGCAGCACCAGCACCCAGCTGGTGCGTCGGATACTCCAGGTGTGACGCTCCAGGCTGACATCGCCGGTGAAGCGTACCGCGGGCTTGCCGGCGCTGGCGATCTGCAGGGCGAAATCGAAACCGGGAGGTGGCGGAATCACTTCCAGTTTGTAACCGGGCAATTCGAACCGGTCGCCCACTTTCAGGTCGTGCTTCTCGGTGTCGCTGCCTTCGACCGCAATCACCGGCTTGCGCGCCGTAATGCGCCCCGCCCCCTGGCCGGTCGCCTGCAGGGTCACCTCGCCACCTACCCCCGGCAGCGGCACCATGGCACCCGGCTCGCCGCCCAGGGTCAGCCGATCGCCCTGGTACTCGTTTTCCAGGGCCTCGCCGCTGCCGCGGCCGGTGAGTGTACGAACCAGAAAATACATGGCGCTACCAGTAGATGAAGACACTGAGGATATGCACCAGCAGAGCAACCAGCAGGGCCATCGTCAGGGGAATATGGAAATACAGCCAGATTTTCAGCAGGCCGCGCAGCTGGACTTCGCGACGCAGCTGCTGCAGCAGCACCTGGCGGCGCCCGAACAGGGCCAGCAGCTCGTTCAGCACCTCCGCCTCGGATTGCTTGCGCGCGTCTGGAATGCGCGATGAGAGGTGCTCGATGACCACCGCCTGACCGGAATTGGAAACCGTCCTGGCCTGCTGTTCGCGACCTCCCGGCACGGTCACCCGGGAACGGTCGCGGGCCATCAACTGCTGCCAGGCTGAGCCACCGACACGGGTCAGGTCGAGGGCACTGATGACCAGGGACTGCAGATTGGCGTCGCAGCGGGAGGAAGCCTCGCGGATGCGCACATCGACGCGCGCCAACTCCTCCATGCGGTCCTCCTGGGCCACACCGGCTTCCAGTGCCACCACCCGCCCCGGCAGGTGCAGGTAGGCATAGAGGCCGTAGAAGCCCGAAAAAATCACCAGGCACATCAGCACATAGGCCAGGGTATGCACGTTGAAGCCAAACTGCAGGGCGCAGTGAAGCGTGGCAATCACCAGCAGCATCGTGCCCAGGTAGACGTGGGCAGAGGCCCAGCCCTGCACGGTACCGAGGTTGGAGCGGTAGCGACGCTTGCGCAGCCCCAGCAGGCTCAGCCAGACAATCAGCAGGGCACCGGCGGTGCCCAGTACATAGCCCTGCCAGGTGCCGCCGTTGGGGGGCTGGGTCAGCTGCCCGAAGTGCTGGCTGGCATACACGGCGACACTGGCCAGCAGCACCAGCAGGGAGGCCTTGAGGTAGCGGTAGTCCCGCCAGTTAAGCAGGCTCTCGCGCATCAACGGGCCTCCACCAGTTGCACGAACTCATCCGGGGACAGGCGACGCGCCGCGCCGGTCGGGCAGGCGCGCACGCAGGCGGGACCGCCGGCCTGCCCCATGCAGGCGTCACACTTGACCGCTTTCTTGCCGCGCTCCTTGTCCTTTGCCGAGGGCTCGAAGGTCTCGGGCTGGCCGGGGCCACTGCCGCGACCAAACAGGATCCAGGACAGCAAGCCCGGCTTGGGCGGGGCCGGGTAACTGAGCTTGATGGCGTTGTAGGGGCAGTTGGTCTCGCAGTTGCCGCAACCGATGCAGCTGTCGGTAATGAACACCTCGCCATCTGCCGAGCGCCGGATGGCATCCGGTGGGCAGTCCTTCATGCAGTGGGGCAGCTCGCAATGCCGGCAGGAAATCGGCACGTGCAAGTGGGCAAAGGAGGGACCGGCGGCCCGGTTGAGACGGGAGATACCGCCGTGGGTTTCGGCGCAGGCGCGCTCACAGTTGTCGCAGCCGACGCAGAGCGTTTCGTCGATGACCAGCGCATTGGTGGCCTCACCCAGCCCCTGGTCCATCAGGAAAGCGATGGCGCGACCCGCCTCGGGCTGCGAGGCCATGGCATTGGTCTGCTGCAGCAAGCGGCTGAGGCGGTTCTGCAGGGTGGCCACGTGCTCGGGCTGGCTTCCTACCAGGGCCAGGAACTCGTCGCGATAGAGCTTGAGGGTTTCCGTACGCACCGCCGCAGTGGCAGTATCCCGACGCCGGGGTGAACCCATCAGCGCCATCTGCCCGACCAGGTCACCGGAATGGTGCTGCGCCACCACCAGGCGATCGCTGCCCCGGGACAGGACCACCGTGCCGCTGCGGATCAGGTGCAGGCAGTCGCCCTCCTCGCCCTCGGTAAACAGGGCTTCCCCGGCATTGAAACGGCAGGTATCCACCCGCGAGGCAATCGCCGAGAGCTCCTGCAGCCCGAGCTGCGGGCGGAAGGCCGCCTGCAGGGCACGCACGATGAAGATGAGATCGATGCCGCGGCGAACCTCCTCATTGGAGTTCATCAGCTTGACCATGATACGCCGGGGCGTCTCGATCAGAATCGCGTCCTCGCTGACCACCGCGTCCCCCTGGCGGGGACGGCCGGAAATCAGGCTCATCTCGCCAAAGAACTGCCCCGGCTTGATGCTGTGCCAGGGGCCGCCAGGCTCCAGTTGCAGCTCCACCGTTCCCTCGACCAGCGTGTAGAAAGACGTACTGAACTCACCGTGCCGGTACACCGGCTCGCCGGCGGGGATAAACACGGTGGAGCGCTCGCCCTTCTGTGGCGCCTGCGCGTACTCCGCGGGGGGCAGGCTGACCAGGATGCGGCTCTCGATGATCAGCTCGCGGAAGGCCAGCGGATTCATGCGCCGGAACATGGGAATGCGCGACTGGTAAAGGTCGAGCACCGCTTCCGCATCCATCACATAGGGCAGTCCGGAGAACTGCTCCTGCAACAAGGGGTAGTCCGCGGGCTTGATGTCCTTGCCGTGGATGAACTCGACCACGTCGTAGCCCTGGTTCATCGCCTGCTTGATCAGCGGGTAGCCCCCCAGGGCACCGATGATGTAGAGGCCCGGCACATTGCTCTGGTAGTGGCGGTCGACATCGGGAACCGCGTCCGCCGCCGGGCTGTTGATCTCGATACCACAGGATTCCACGAACTTGCGCGGCGGCACCGTCCCCAGGCGGGCAATGATGCGGTGGCAGGCAATGCGCTCTTCGCCCGAGGGCGTGTTGAGCACAATCGCCCCCATTTCCCCGGCGGCCGCGGGCAGCTCCAGTCCCGCCACATTGGCCTCGTAACGGCAGTGGAAAGGACGCTCCTTGTCGTTAATCGCCGCCAGCACGGCGTTCAGGTTGCCGTCCTTGGCCCGGGAGAATTCGCCGCGCCGGTTGATAATGTAGACCGTGTTGTAGTCCGACAGGGCGATGGCATTCTCGATCGCGGCATCACCGGCGCCTACCACGACGATGGTTTCCTGCTGGAACTCGGCGGGGTCATCCAGTGTGTAGCGCACAAAGTCGGACTCGGCATCGCCCTTGACGCCCAGCGCGCGCGGATTGCCCTGGGTACCGATGGACAGCACCACATTCTCCGCCTGCAGGGTATCGCCATCCTGCAGCGTCAGCGTGAAATCCCCGCGGGTGCCGGCGATCGCCACCACCTCGGCGTTATAGCGGATATTCAGGCCGGCGCGGATACTCTCGTCCCAGGCACCCAGGATTTCCTCGCGCTTGCCGGCCACGAAGGGAACCGGGCTGCGCAGGTCCAGAAAGCCCGGCTCGTCCATGACGTGCTTGCCCTTCTGGTACTTCTGGATGGTCTTGGCAAAGGTGGAGAAACCCTCCAGCAATACATAGCTCGGCGTACTGCGCCCCTGCTCGCGGTCGTGATGGGCCGCCCGGCCCGCCGCACTGAGACCCGCGGGCCCCGCACCCACAATAGCGATGTGTAGCCTCTCCCCCAAGATCGGCTCCTTCCCCTGGTTCTTGTTGTGTTTGTGTTTTTTTCATCGCGGGCGGAAGTCATGCCCCCGGAACCGCTCCAAGAACTACTATAGACGCGGCTACCGCGTTTGCCCAAAAACTTTATCCCGTTTCTGTGACAGCTATTCCACTGCGGCCAGCGCTTCACCCAAAGTTGACACTGCCTGCACCCGCATCCCGGGAATTTCATTGCGCGGTGCATTGGCCCTGGGCACAATCGCGCGCGTGAAACCGTGCTTGGCCGCCTCCGCCAGGCGCTCCTGGCCGCTGGGTACTGGGCGGATCTCCCCCGACAGACCCACCTCGCCAAAAACCACCAGGTCCCGCGGCAAGACCCGGTCCCGGAAACTGGAGACAATGGCCAGCAGCAGCGCCAGGTCGGCGCTGGTTTCCAGCACCTTGACCCCACCCACGACATTGGCGAAGACATCCTGATCCCCCACCTGCAGACCGCCGTGTCGGTGCAACACCGCCAGCAGCATGGCCAGGCGGTTCTGCTCCAGGCCCACGGCAACCCGTCGCGGGTTGCCCAGCATGCTGCTGTCCACCAGCGCCTGGATCTCCACCAACAGCGGCCGGGTGCCCTCCCAGACCACCATGACCACACTGCCCGAGGCCGGGTCGCCGCTGCGGTCGAGGAATATCGCCGAGGGATTCTTGACTTCGCGCAGCCCCTGCTCGGTCATGGCGAAGACGCCGAGTTCGTTGACCGCGCCGAAGCGGTTCTTCTGGCCACGCAGGGTGCGGAAGCGGGAATCGTGGTCCCCCTCGAGCAGGATCGAACAGTCGATCATGTGCTCGAGTACCTTGGGCCCCGCCAGGGAACCGTCCTTGGTCACGTGACCCACCAGGAACAGCACGGTGCCGGACTGCTTGGCGAAGCGGGTGAGGATGGCGGCACAGTCGCGCACCTGGGATACCGAACCCGGCGCCGAGGCCAGGTCGTCGGTGTGTACCACCTGAATCGAGTCCACCACCAGCACCCGGGGCTGCAGCTCGGCAGCGGCATCCAGGATGCTCTCGATGCGGGTTTCCGACATCAAGCGCAGGCGGTCGCTGGGCAGCTTCAGCCGGCGGGCGCGCATGGCGACCTGCTGGGGGGACTCCTCGCCGGTGACATACAGGGCCGGCTGCTGTGCCGCCAGGTGGCACAGGGTCTGCAGCAAGAGGGTGCTTTTGCCGGCGCCGGGGTGGCCGCCGACCAGGATGGCGGAACCGGGGACCAGGCCGCCCCCGAGCACCCGGTCGAACTCCCCGGCGCCGGTGGAAAAGCGCGGCACATCCTCGAGATCGATATCCCCCAGCAGGCGCGGCGCCGCGGTGCTGCCGGCAAAACCGCCGGCGCCCCGCGCGGCGACACGCCCACGACTGCCCCCGCGCCCGCCGGTGGCGGGGCCCAGGCGCACCTCTGACAGGGTGTTCCAGGCCCCGCAGTCAGCGCACTGCCCCTGCCACTTGGCGTAGTCGGAACCACACTCGGTACAGACGTAGGCCGTCTTGCTCTTTGCCATCTCCCGCTCCCTGCCAGAATCCCGCGCGCCGGCTGTCCGTCGCCGGGCAAGGCGAGTATCCTAGTAGAGGAGAGTCCATTTGCCCACCAACCGCGGATACTCGATGCCTGTTTCGTCCCTGCTTCCCGAACCCCCACTGTGGTTTTCCCCCGGCCTGGCGGAAACCATTGGCCTGGAGGAAGCCATTCTGCTGCAACAACTGGCGAGCCTGCTGGGCCACCGCCAGCCGGCGTCGCGGGACGGGCGCGCGTGGCTGGGCGTGGAGGGCGCGTGGTTCGAGGCCAACCTGCCTTTCTGGGGCCCGCAGGACATACAGCGCATCGCCCGCAGCCTGGCCGAAAAGGGCCTGATCCACCTGCAGCTGCCACCACCCCGCCCGGGAGACCTGCTCTACCTGGCGCTGGACGAGGCCCACGGTGGCCCCGGTCCCACGGCGGAGCCGGTCCAGCCAACGGCTGGCAGCCCCCGGGCGCCAACTGCTCCCACCCCCGGTGCCGGCAGCCCGGTGCGGGCCGGCGAGCTGCCCCGCGCGCGACGTGGTGCCAGGACACTGCCGGCGGACTGGAGCCCGAGTGAAGACCTGCTGCGCATGCTGGAGTGGCAGCACGGCATTCCCCGCGACTTCATCCTGGAACAGCGCGAGGAATTTGTCTTCTACTGGCGCGAGCGCGGCGAGCCCGGCCACGCCTGGGAAAACAAGTTCCGTCAGCATGTGCTGAGCCTCTGGCGTCGGCACCAGCAACAGAAGGCCGAGGCCGCCCCCCTGGATCGGCCCCTGGACAACCACTGGCGACCCAGTCCCGACGCGCTGGAGATCCTGCTCCGGGCGGGGGTCGACCGAGAGTTCATCGAGGAGGCGGTACCCGAATTCATACTCTACTGGCGGGAGCGCGGCGGCCCGCCGAAGGGTGGCCTGAACTCGCGCTTTGTGCAGCATATCCGTATCCAGTGGGCACGCTACAGTTCCTCCATGGTGCACAGCACAGAACCGCGGCGGATCTCACCGGACTGGGAGCCCAACGGCGACGTGTTTGATATCCTGCGCCTGTCCCACATTGACGAGAGCTTCGCCCGCAGCCTGTTGCCGGAGTTCATTGTCTACTGGCGGGACAGCAACCAGGTCCACACATCCTGGAACAGCAAGTTCCTGCAACATGTGAAATTCCACTGGGCCCGGAAACATCAACTGCAACAGGCGGGAAGCCAGCATGCGGGACAACAGCGAGTTGACGGAGCAGGCCGCACGAGAGATCGCAGCCTCGCGGAAGACCTCAGCGACACATCCTGGGCAAAGTAAACGCCCGGCGGAAAGCGCCAGCCCGGACGCCGCGCATATCGAGGCGATCAACCAGGTCTTCGCCCTGTTCCGACTGAACTACCACAACCAGTATTATGCCGCCTACCCGGATGCCGAGCAGCTGCGTCAGATCAAGAAGCTCTGGCTCGACTCCCTCGGTGAGTACCCGGTGGAACAGATCCTGCGCGGGGCCCGCCACGCCATCGAGCACAGCGAATACCTGCCCACGCTGCACCGCATGCGCGAGTGCTGCGAGCTCGGCCTGACCACCCTCGGTCTGCCCAGCCCCCGGGACGCCTTCCTCGAGGCCTGCCGCGCGGGCAGCCCCAAGGCCGCCCAGCCCTGGAGCCACCCCGCGGTCTACGTCGCCGGGCGCGACAGCGACTGGTTCTTCCTGTCCAACAACCCGGAGCAGAAGACCTGGCCAGTCTTTCGCGAACGCTACCGCCAGGTCTGCCAGCGCGTGCTGCGCGGAGAGAAGCTGGAGATGCCTCCGCCGGAAGCCCTGGAACAGCAGCCCTCGAGGCCCCTGTCCCGGGAGGAGCAACTGGCTGCGCTGCATGCCCTGCGGGAGAAAACCGGGCTCTGAGCTAGTCCTGCTGGTAGCTGCCGTGGGCCAGGTTCTCGAAGCGGGTATACTGGCCGATAAAGGCCAACCGGCAGGTACCGATGGGGCCATTCCGCTGCTTGCCGATGATGATCTCGGCCACCCCCTTGTCGGGGGAGTCCTCGTTGTAGACCTCGTCCCGGTAGATGAACATGATCACGTCAGCATCCTGTTCGATCGCGCCGGAGTTATGGCTGAGAATACCATCGGCCAGCCAGCTTTCATGTTCTGGCACCGTCAGGTCGAACACTTCGCGCTCGCCGATATAGTCAATCGACTCAATTTTATCCCAGTACAGGTCATCGCTGGCCAACTGACGGAGGTAAGCGTCATCCAGTACCTCGGCATAGCTCGCCACCACCGACCTGGAGGGTGCGTAGCGGAAATGTGAACTCCCCCCGTAGGCAGTTCCCCGCAGCTCGGCCATCGCGCGCTGACTGAGCCCTCGCTCTCTCATCCTGGCCTTGATGCAGGCGTACACCTCGATAGGCAAGGTATCGACATTGGTGTTGGCACTCTTGCTATGCAGAGCCTCAGCCATCTGCCGGACCGCCGTGGCCTGATGGCCAAAACCGCCAATGGCTTCGATAAATCTCAGCTGATCACCCTTGCCGGAAATGTCGAGCTCAAACCACCCGCGCTCCGAATCTTTCGCCTTGTGCTTGATCCGCGCCACGATGGCAAACCGCAGCAGCAGTGCACTGACATCCTTGATCAAGGCTTCGCTGGCACTGGAGAAGAAGATCCGGCGCCCACTCACCGAACCATCGGTTGCCCAGAGATGCTGCAGAAACAACGCCAGCCGCGCGTTACTGAGCCGGAACACCCGGTCCGGTATGCGCTTCTCGTGCGAACGCTGACCAAAAACACCCAGGTCTTTCAGAAACTTGCCGGCCGCGCGGGGCTGCCAGCGGTTGCCGTTGCCGGAAAACTCCAGCTGGTGCCACTTGCCTCTGCCCTCGCGTCGATTGACGCTGCAACCCAGCGCTTGTGCGGCTTCGCGAACGGCGAGCGAGTTCGCCTCGCTGGCGGTGGTATAGCGCATGGGCTGATGCACGACATAGCTGCCATCGCCAATCATGTGCGCCAGAAAGATCAACTCGGCGTCGGACAGCTCCTCACTTGTTGCCGGCTCAGGTACCCGGCGTGCAATCGCTACACGCCCGCCCACGTCTAGCTCGTTCACCGTTTTCCAGCCGTCCAGCGCATAGAGACGATGCTCGCCACTGCACTGAATCGAACGCCCCGAGGACAGGCGCACGTCGAAAACCGGCTTTTTCCCCACCGACCAGATCAGCTCCGAGTCAGTCGACTCAATCCTGCCCTCGCGCGTGGGCGCGAGAACTCCCGGGGTATCACCCACCAGCGACTGGATGGAACGGCGCGTCCCATCAGCCAGCAGCACCGCGGTGTCACCCACGACACATTCCCTCAGGTCGGAGTTCACCGGCCGCTTGTTGGGGCGCTGCTCGAGGGAGCGGTTGAGCTGTGACAGGGCCACCATCGGGCAGTTGAATTCCTTGGCGATGGCCTTGAGGCTGCGGGAGATCTCGGAAATTTCCGCGGTACGGCCCTCCGACGAACCGGCGACCTGCATCAGCTGGATGTAGTCCACCATGATCATCGCCAGGTTGCCGTGCTCGCGCACGATGCGGCGGGCCCGGCTGCGCAGTTCGGTGGGGGTCAGCGCCGGCGTATCGTCGATAAACAGGGGCCGGTCCTTGAGGCGCGGCACCGCCGACTGCAGCTTGTTGACGTCCTCCTGCTCCAGCTTGCCGGTTCGAATGCGGGTCTGGTCGATGCGCCCCACCGAGGACAGCATCCGGGTGATCAACTGGTGCGCGGGCATCTCCATGGAGAACACCAGCACCGGCTGCTCCTGGTGCAGTACCGCGTGTTCCACCAGGTTCATGGCAAAACTGGTCTTGCCCATGGAGGGACGGCCGGCGATGATCACCAGGTCAGAAGGCTGCAGACCGGAGGTGCGCGCGTTGAGGTCGGTGTAGCCGGTGTCGAGCCCGGTGATGTCGCTGCCGGAGTGCAGCAGCTCCTCGATCCGCTCCAGTGCCGTTTCCAGCAGCGGGTTGACCTCCTGGGGGCCACCGGCCTTGGGGCCCTGCTCGGAGATCTGCATGATGCGCCGCTCGGCCTCATCAATCAGGTCAGAAGCCGTGCGCCCCTCGGGATTGAAGCCGCTCTCGGCAATCTCCTGGGCCGCCTCGATCAAACGACGCAGGGCGGCGCGCTCGTGCACCACCTGGGCATAGGCGCGGATATTCGAGGCGCTGGGGGTATTGCTGGCCAGCTCGGCGAGGTAGGCGAGGCCACCCGCGGCCTCCAGCTCCCCGTTGGCGGTAAGCTTGTCCGCCACAGTGATCACGTCGACCGGTTCCGCCGCCTCGGCAAGCCGCGCGATCTGACGGAAGATCAGGCGGTGGTCGGGGCGATAAAAGTCACTGGCCGTGACCACCTCGGAAATCGCGTCCCAGCCCTCGGGGGACAACAGCAGGCCGCCGAGCACCGACTGCTCGGCCTCGATCGAGTGGGGCTGCATCTTGATACGGGCGAGATCCCGATCCGCCTCCCAGGGGGGCGGGGCCGCGGGGCCGGGGAATTCAGTGTCGGACATGGGCTCGCTTCAGGCCGGTTGAGGGGCGTCAGCGTAACGGATAATGGCGCCGGTCAAAAGCGGCACGACACACGCGCCGCGGCCCGACAAGGCCACGGCGCGTGTTGAAAACAACTGGGTGCAGCACGGCACGTGCGGCACCCGGGTCGCGTGCTTACTCGGCAATGACTGCGATGACAACTGTCGCAGTGACGTCGGCGTGCAGCTGAATGTCCACTTCGAACTCGCCCAGCTCGCGCAGGGGGCCTTCGGGCAGGCGCACTTCGGACTTGTCGACGGCACAGCCGGCAGCAGTCAGCGCGTCGGCGATGTCGCGGGTGCCCACGGAGCCGAACAGCTTGCCCTCGTCTCCGGCATTGGCGCCGATGCTCACCGGGCCCAGGTTGCCCAGGGCCTCGGCACGCTTCTCGGCGGCAGCAACGGCTTCGGCAGCCGCGGCTTCCAGCTCGGCGCGGCGCGCCTCGAAATGAGCGATGTTGTCGGCCGTCGCCGGCACCGCCTTGCCCTGGGGAACCAGGAAGTTGCGGCCGTAGCCGGCCTTCACGTCCACCTTGTCACCCAGGCCACCCAGGTTGCCGATTTTCTCCAGCAGAATGACTTCCATCGTGCTTTCCTCGTTGCGGGGAGTCGCCTCCCTCATCCGTCTTGAATTCTCAGTCGCGGGAATGTCCGTCATTCCCCGATTCATCGGTGTCGTCACCCCAGCGCTGGCGCCAGCGCAACCAGCTGTCAGCCAGCGCCAAGCCAACCACGGCCAGCTTGACCAGGTCGAACAACATCCAGGCGAGGTAAAACCCCACCAGCAGGCCCCTGCCCCGACCACGCCGACGTACCCAGGCGTGCAACAGGCCGAGACCGGCAAACATCAGTGGCAGCGTCACAATCACTGCCCAGGGCCGGTATTCCAGCCCCATGCCCACCAGTGCCAGCGCGCCGAGCAACATCGCGGCCGCCGCGGCGGGCGGGTAGTACAGGGCGCGAAACTCCACGCCAAAGCCACCCGGATTGTACAGGGCCGCCTGCCACCAGCGCGCCAGCAGCAGACAGACCACCGACAGCAGCCCGTTGGCCGCCCCCAGCATGCCCGCAACCTGCAGCGGCGTCGGCCGCGGCAGGGCAGTCACCGCCTGGCCATTGGCGGCCATCTGTTGCTCTACGCTGGTCAGGAACTGGTCGAAGAACGCCACGACCTGATCCAGCAGGGGGCCACCCAGCGCCAGGGTCAGGGCACCGGTCGCCAGCCCCACCGGCACAGCTGCCAGTACCGCCAGCGGCAGGCTTACGCTGACGCGCAGCACTACCGCCAGCACGGTGGTCCCCACCAATAGCGACAGCGGTCCACTGTCGCCAGTCATGGCTAGCACCGCCGCGGCGGGAAAAACTGCCCACATCAGCAACCAGAGCCCCGCTCCGGGGCCGCGGCGCATGGCCACCAGGGCAATTGCCGCGGCACTGATCCAGCTGAACAGCAAACTGCCGGCACCGGCGACTGCCACCAGCAAAGCCTGCAGGCGGCCGCGCATGACGAAGCGAGCGAGGCCAATCATCGGGACACTTCCCTCACACGGGTGCGCTGCAGGCAGACGCGCCCGTGGTCTCGATTACTTGTGCGAATCCGAATAGGGCAGCAGAGCCAGGTAGCGCGCGCGCTTGACAGCGGTGGCGAGCTGGCGCTGGTACCGGGCCTTGGTACCGGTGATCCGACTGGGAACAATCTTGCCGGTCTCGGTGATGTAAGCCTTGAGGGTGTCCAGATCCTTGTAGTCGATTTCCTTCACGCCTTCGGCGGTGAAGCGACAAAACTTGCGGCGACGGAAAAAGCGTGCCATAGAGCTACTCCTTGATTCCTGTTTCTGCGTGACGCTGACGCGGCGGTTTACTCGGCGGACTCGTCGTCGCGGCTGTCAGAGTCGTTGTCGTTGCTGTTGCGCTCGCGGTTACCGCGGTTGCTGTCGGCAGACTGACGCTCTTCGGTGCGGGTCTTGCGCTCGCGGCTTTCCTTCTCGGCCTTCATGATGAAGGACTCGTCGGTGACCGCCTCGTCCCGGCGAATCACCAGGTTGCGCAGCACGGCGTCGTTGAAACGGAAGGTCGTGGTCAGCTCTTCCATCGCGTCGTTGGACGCTTCCACGTTCATCAGCACATAGTGCGCCTTGTGGATCTTGTTGATGGGATAGGCCAGCTGACGGCGCCCCCAGTCCTCCAGACGATGGATCTTGCCGCCGTCCTTCTGGATGGTGTTGGAATAGCGCTCGATCATGGCGGGCACTTGCTCGGACTGGTCCGGGTGGACCAGGAACACGATTTCGTAATGGCGCATGTAGGCTCCTTACGGGTTAATGCCACCCAACGCCGTGGTGTGGCAAGGAGAATCGGCCTCGGAAAGGCCGGGCTTGAATACAAGGGCGCGGATTCTACCCATTTGCGGCGCGGACCGCAAGGGCTCTCAGCGCCGCTGCCTTACCACCTCGAACAGGCAGACACCCGCGGCCACAGAGACATTGAGACTACTGACACTGCCCGCCATGGGCAGCTTGACCAGGTGATCACAGCACTCGCGTGTCAGGCGGCGCAGGCCGCTGCCCTCGGCACCCAGGACCAGCGCGACCGAGTCGGTCAGCTGGCAGTCGTAAAGCTCGGTGTCCGCCTCGCCGGCCGCCCCGTAAACCCAGACTCCCTGACGCTTGAGCGCCTCCAGCGTCCGCGCGAGGTTGGTGACCCGGGCAAAGGGCACCGATTCCGCCGCGCCGCAGGCGACCTTGCGCACCGTCGGGTTGAGGTCGGCGGACTTGTCCTTCGGCACCACCACGGCGTGCGCCCCGGCGGCGTCGGCGCTGCGCAGGCAGGCGCCGAGGTTGTGCGGGTCAGTGACGCCATCCAGCACCAGCAGCAGGACAGGTTGCGCGGCCGCCTCAACCAGGGCCAGCAAGCCGGCCTCGTCCAGCACCTCACCGCCGCCCCCCGGGCTCCCGGCGGGACCGTCAGCGGCAAGGCTGGCCACGGCCCCCTGGTGGCGCCCGCCGGCCAGCTGATCCAGCTCCCGCCGGGGCAGGCGCACCACGGACACCCCCTGGTTGCGCGCCAGCTCGAGCAGGCTCTGGATACGCCGGTCCTCGCGGCCGGACTGCAGGGCCAGTTGCACGATCGCACCCGGGCTTCGCCGCAACAGGCTGTCAACGGCGTGAATGCCGTATACGCACTCTGCCACGGCCTAGTCCTGCCGGCGCCGCCGGCGCGGCCCGCGGGCGGTACCCGCCTTGGCTGCAGGTTTGCCCTCGGATTTCTCTGCGGGCTTGCCGGACGCCGCCTTGCTTGCGCCCGCCGGTTTACGGCCGCGCTTGCGTGGTGAGGCGGGTTTGGCGTCGTCACCCTTGGCAGACGCAGCTGACGCTCCGCCCTTTCCGCTCTTGCCACCCTTCCCCGCCTTGCCGCCCTTGCCGCTTTTAGAAGCCCCGGCGCGCTTGCGCGGCGGCTCGGCCTCCAACAGCTCCAGGTCAATCTTCTTGTCGTCCAGGTCGACCCGTGCCACCTGCACGCGCACCTTGCCACCCATGGCAAACGCACGCCCGCTGCGCTCACCGACCAGTCGCATCTTGGCGGTATCGAAATTGTAGTAGTCCGCGGGCAGCGCCGAGATATGCACCAGCCCCTCGATGTAAAGGTCCGACAGCTCCACAAAGATGCCGAAGTTGGTCACCGCGGCAATCACGCCATCGAACTCGTCGCCGACGTGGTCAGTGAGGTACTCGCACTTCAGCCAGGACTCGACGTCGCGGGTGGCGTCGTCGGCACGGCGCTCGGTCATCGAGCAGTGCAGGCCGTGGGCCACCATCTCCGGCATTTCGTAGGGGAAGATCTTTGCCTTGGGCAGGGGCACCGCGCCGCGCTGACGCTTGACCAGGGAGCAGCGCTGCTTTGAGCGGATAACGTGGCGAATGCCGCGGTGCACCAGCAGGTCCGCATAGCGCCGAATCGGCGAGGTGAAGTGGGCATAGGCCTGGAAGTGCAGGCCAAAGTGGCCCTCGTTCTCCGGCTGGTAGACCGCCTGGCTCAGGGAGCGCAGCAACATCACCTGGATGATATTGGCGTCGTCGCGCCCCTCCACTTCGTCCAGCAGGCGACAATAGTGCTCCGGGGTGGGCTTCTCGCCACCGCGCAGGTCCAGCCCCAGTTCGCCGAGGAATTTACGCAGGTTTTCCAGCTTCTCGGCGGTCGGACCCTCGTGGACGCGGTAGAGCACCGGCAGGCCGGTTTCCTCGTAGAAACGCGCCGCCGCGACATTGGCGCAGAGCATGCACTCTTCGATCAGCTTGTGGGCATCGTTGCGCACCACCGGCACAATGGCCTCGATCTTGCGGTTCTCGTCGAAGATGATGCGGGTTTCCGTGGTCTCGAAGTCGATCGCACCGCGGTTCTCCCGCGCCGCGCGCAGAATACCGTAGAGCTTGTGCAGGCGCTGCAGGTCCTTGATCCGCGCCGCGGGCACCTCGGGGTGACTGCCCTTTTCCAGCACCTCACCAACCTGGGTATAGGTCAGCCGCGCGTGGGAATGGATGATCCCCTCGTAGAAGCGGAACTTGCCGAGCTTACCGCTGCTGCTGAGGTCCATCTCGCAGACCATGGCCAGACGGTCGACACCCGGCTTGAGGGAACACAGACCGTTGGACAGCACCTCCGGCAGCATCGGTACAACCCGCCCGGGAAAATACACCGAGTTGCCACGCTGGGCGGCCTCCAGGTCCAGGGCCGAGCCCGGCGCCACGTAGTGGGAGACGTCGGCAATGGCGACCCAGAGGCGCCAGCCGCGCAGTTTCTTCTCGCAGTAGATGGCGTCGTCAAAGTCCTTGGCATCCTCCCCGTCGATGGTCACGAAGGGCAGCTTGCGCAGATCGACCCGGTGCTGCTTGTCCTCCTCCCGGGGTTCGCCTTCCAGGGCGGCGGCTTCTTCAAGCACCTCCTCTGGCCACTCCCAGGGGATGTTGTGGGCACGGATGGCCACGTCGATTTCCAGCCCGGGGTCCAGGTGATCACCGAGGACCTCGCTGATGCGCCCCTTGGCGCTCAGATGCCGGGTCGGGTAGTCAGTGATTTCCGCGGTAACGATCTGACCGGAGAGTGCATCCCCCTTGCCGGCCGGCGGAATCAGGATGCGCTGGGTCAGGCGATTGTGCTCGGGAATGACGTAGCCGATACCACCGTCCTCCTCGTAACGCCCGACAATACTGCTGGTGCCGCGGTGCACCACTTCCACGATAGTGCCTTCGGGACGCCCGCGGCGGTCGGTGCCAGTGATGGCAATCAGTACTTCATCGCCGTCGAAGACGAACTGCATCTGCCGGGAACTGAGGTAGATATCCTCGCCCTCGTTGACCGGTATCGCGAAGCCGTAGCCATCGCGGTGCCCCTGGATGCGGCAGTGCGACAGGTTCATCTTGTCCACCAGGCCATAGCTGCCGCGGCGGTTGACCATCAGCTGGCCATCGCGCTCCATGGCGCGCAGACGCTTGCGCAGGGCTTCCACCTGCTCGTGCTCTTCCAGGCCGAGGTCGCGGGCAATCTGGTTGTGGTTCAGGGGCCGGTCGGCCTCGGTGAGGAGGGTGAGGATAGCTTCGCGGCTGGGAATAGGATTCTCGTAGCGGGCGGCTTCACGCTCTGCGTGGGGGTCGGCAATCTTGCCTTTTTTAGCCATAGAGATGGGTATTTCCTTCTTCGTTAACATTCACATGAAAAAATTCTCGCCAACAGTATACGCGAGGATTGACAGGGCTGCCTGGTAAAAGTAAAGTGCGCGCCTCTCGAGGAGTGAGGCACTCACTCGTTCGACGCCCAGGTGGTGAAATTGGTAGACACGCTAGCTTCAGGTGCTAGTGGCCGAGAGGCCGTGGAGGTTCAAGTCCTCTCCTGGGCACCATTTTCAGGTTCAAAGAAATCCAGCAAGATCTCTAAAGCCCGGTTTTTACTGGGCTTTTTGCTTTCTGGGTATCTCGTTACGTCCAAGTCGATCCATTGCAATCCACGCACAAGCTGAGTAACTTCCTGAGTAACGTAATCGGGTTACTCAGGTCGGGTTACTCATGGATCAGCGCAAGCCCCTCACCCACGCCCGCCAGGCAGACGCCGCCAAACCGGAAGCCCGGCCCTACACCCTGAAGGCTGGCGACGGCCTGTTCCTGAAGGTCATGCCCAATGGCACCAAGAAATGGGTGTGGCGCTACTTCTACCTGAAGAAGGCGAAGAGCCTCTCGATGGGGCTGTACCCCGCCGTGGGCCTGGCCGAGGCAAAAGCGGCCCGGGATGAGGCCAGAAAGCTGCTGGCACAGGGCGAAGACCCCAGCCAGCGACGCAAGGACGAGAAGGCATCAGCTCTGCTCGAGCAGGAAAACACTTTCAAAGCCGTCGCCGAGGAATGGCAGGCCCGGCAAACCGACAAAGCCGAGGCCACGCGCACCAAATCAGCGTGGCTGCTCAGCTTCCCGATCGCCGATTTCGGGCACCGACCCATTCGGGACATCACGCCGGTCATGGTGCTCAACACCTGTCGGAAGTTCGAGAATCAGGACAAGCTGGAGACGGCCAAGCGCATCAAGATCAAGTGCAGCCAGGTGTTCCGGTATGCCGTGGCCACCGGCAGAGCCGAGAGCGATCCGACCCGCGACCTGAATGGCGCACTAAAGCCCCCTCAGGTCAAACACCGTGCCGCCATCACCAACCCGGCGGAAATGGCCCAGCTGCTGCGGGATATTGACGGCTACAGTGGCCACCCACAGGTCCAGGCTGCGCTGCAGATCTCCCCCTTGGTGTTTGTGCGCCCTGGGGAACTGCGCTCTGCCCGTTGGGCCGACGTTGATCTGGAGGCAGCTGAATGGCGCTTCACCCCGCCCAAGACCCGCAACCAGACACAGGTCGAACTGATCGTGCCGCTGGCGCGCCAGGCTGTTGCCATCCTGAGAAACCTGCAGCGGATAACCGGCAGGCGTGAGCACGTGTTCCACAGCTACGGCAAGAGCCGTCACCTGTCAGAGAGCGCAGTACTCAATGCCCTGCGGCGGCTGGGCTACAGCGGCGACGTCATGACGGGTCACGGCTTCCGGGCCATGGCGAAGACCGTGATGCTGGAAGTGCTCAAGCTCCCCGACCAGTACATCGAGCTGCAACTCGGCCACAAGATCCGCGATCCCAATGGCGGCGCCTATCACCGCGCCAAGTTCCTCGAGGACCGCAAGGAAATGATGCAGGTGTGGGCTGATTACCTCGACAAGCTCAGAGCCGGAACCACGGTTACCTAGCACATCTACGGCATCCAGTCCTCTATTGGCTCACCAGATAGGCTCAGTTGTGCAGCGATGCCCTGTAAGGAGGCAGCAACCAGGCGGTCGTGCTCGGCAACCAGCCGCTGGAAGGTCCGCCAGTGCATGCCCTTGGGCTTCGGCCAATAGTTGCCATTCAGGATGCCCCGCTCCCAGCCCAGCTTGTCGCGGATTCTGTCCGCTCGGCGTGCCAGGCGATCGTAGTCGACCTCTCTCTGGCTCTCATAGGCCAGCTGGTGACAGTGACGACAAACGTAACGCTCACCACCATAGAGAATAGCAACCCGACGACCACAGCCCTCTCCCGGGCAGCGAAACCAGTGCCGGACACCGCCGAGGTGGCACGGCGTGCGGTCGAGAACGACGGAGTATCTGTTATGCCGCCAATCCGTTTCACCGTACTGTCGGGACCGGTAGTCGAGCACAATCCAGCTTTCTGCCACCTCGATGCGAATTGACGCCACCTTTGCTCCGCCTCGGTACCAGGACCGGACAAAGCTGTTGCCGGCGACCAGCAACTTCTCCCGGCTCAGTCGGCGCACGTCCAGCGCCGGGTAATCGTCCGTCGTATATCTGGCGCCGTAGTGCCAGCGTCGTCCGCTGCCAGGGCCACCCATGGTCACCTCCAGACTATTTTGCCGAAATCATTTGGAAACCTTGTTGGAAGCCTCACGTTTCCCACGCAGCCCGGGATCACTGGGCAGATATCGATCACAATACCTTGAGTCCATATCCCAGAGTCCGCAGACAGGCTCGGGCATACCCTTGCTGCAGTGGCCGATATGGGGATGCGCAGTCCGGGTAAAGTGGCGGCAATCAGAGCAGCGGACGGCACAGGGTCGGGGAATCGGTTTGTCAGCAACCCTGTTCCAGCACCAGGGACAGCCCAACACCTCACCCGGGGTCCATAGCCAGACGGGGCCACAGTGCTCGCAGCTTGCCCGCTCCGTGTAGTGGTCGGGTCGCTTGCCCTGATCCATGTCCCGGCGCTGAACCAGCGAACGAGCCAACGCAGTCAGGGTTTCCGTAGTCACCCTTCCCTTGAGCCAGTCGGTGATGTCCTCCGGTGCGAGGGCAGCCTTGACTTCAGAGGGCTGGAGATCGAGCCCTTTGCAGGCCTCAGCGAGGTCTTCCAGCAGCCTGGAATCATCCTGCTCTGGGTCTCTACGCGCAAAATCCGCAATATCCGCACAATAGCGCCTGTTTTCTGCTTTTTGCGTATTCTGCGAATTGTGCGTAAAGGGCCCTTCCGCGGAAATATCCAGCCCGAGGATTTGCCGCCAGCTCATCGCCACCCTCTCGCAATATCCGGCCTTACCCTCACAATCGGCGAAGGCGGCCGGCCCGGGCCATCCCGGGGTGGTTCTAGAACTTCCAGATACCCCCGCTCCTCGAGGACCACCAAGGCATCGCGCAGCATGGCCACCCGGGGGAAGGTACTGCGCAGAGCATTAAACGCTTCACGTACGGTAAAGCGACTCAGACGCCCTCGCTCAACCCAGCCCCACACCAGCCTGGCGGAAGCGATCATGGGATCGGCGCCCATCATGTCCATCGCCGCAAGACTATGGCGCGTCATGACAGCCATGATCTCCAGGGCTTCGGTCATGGTCTCCGCCGTGATTTGTGCCTCCCAGGGCCTGCCATGGGCATGTTTGATGCCATGCAGTACCCCGGCAATTCGAGCAGCTGCCCCGGGTGCCTTTCCCGCCCAATCCGTGAAATGCTCCAGGGGCTGCCCCGGCTGCATCTGCATCTCCATGCCGCGAGCGAAGTCGAACCATTCACGGTAGGCCTCGTCACTCAGGCGAATCACCCGGGGCTGCTCTGTACCGTGCTCATCAAGCACCGGCTCCCAGTCCAGCATGGCGCGGAGCCCAGCCGCATAGGCGTCCCGCACGCCCCGGGGCACGGGATTGGACTCCAGAAGACGGTAGCCGAGCGGGGAAGGCGGAAGCAGGTAGAGAAACCGGCCCAGCAGACCGCGCCCTCGAAAACCCGGCTTGGCGGCAAGACCGCGCAACACGTCTGGCTGTGGGCTTAGCCCAATACTCAGGCGCGGACATTTCAGGAATACCGGCGGACGGCTGCCCCTGTCTACCCGCTCCGCGTCACCGCTGTGAGACTTCAGGACCAGATCCAGATTCGGGATGCCGTTGGAATAACGGCCTTGCAGCAGGTCAAAGACACCGCCCTCCGATGATAACCAGGCCATGCATTCACCGTGCTCAGCCAACAGCGATCCCAGCCGCTCCGGGGTGGCATCGGACGTCCATATCTGTGGCGGAATCGGGATATCGGGCAGCTCGGCTTCCAGGTCAGCAGCTTCCCGCGCCAGCCCAGCAGCCTTGCCGTTATCCCGCTCCTTGGCAGCTTTACTGCGTTTTTCCTTGGCGCGGGCTTCCAGGGTTTTGCGCTCGCTGGCAATACGCTTGATCTCCGGCTCCAACATGGCAGCCTGATCTCGCTCCCAATCGATCAATGGCTCAGTCGCAGCTGACTGCACGGCACTTTTGCGATTGCCGGGTGGAAGCGCGACCACAGCCCACAAATTGCATGGCTCTGAGTAGCCCGGCTTCACCATCACACGCAGATGCCGGGCAGCAGCAGTGGCACACGCCACCAGCACCATTCCCGCTGCCAGCTCAGGCGGAGTTTCCGTATCGGCCGCCACGGCGCGAGCATAGTCGCCGGCAAACCCGGGCAGGCAGGCCAAATCGATACGAGGCAGGTTGGGAGTCTCCAGCAGCACCAGCTCTGGCCAATCCTCCGACGGTGGTGCGGCGGCCCTCAACAATTCGGCGCTCATGCGTCACCTCGCTTCAGCCACTGGGCCAGATCGTTGAAGTCGGTCAGGCTCTCCGGCGCATCAGCTGGCCATTCAGGCAGCGCCACCAAAGCATCAGAAGCGATCGCCGCAGCTACGGCCCTGGTGGCTCCCGGATTACCCGGCGAGAGGCGGTCGTCATCACCGGCAATTACCAGTTCTGCGGATGGCCAACGACAACGCGCCTCTGTGGCCACAGGCAATAGGTTCCCTGCGTCTATTGCGGCCAACACCAGGGCGCCGGGGTCATCTTCCGCGAGCGTGCAACCAGTTGCCCAGCCCTCACAGATGATGACGCGCTGCGGTTCTCCATCGTTACCTTCCACAGCAATGAAACATCCCTGTTTGCGGCCTCCGGAGAGCAGTCGCTTGCGACCATCTGGTGCGATGAATTGGAGGCTACTCAGGAAGCCGCGGAAGTCCGTCACGGGCAGAACCAGCCACCCGTTATGGATACGAGCGTTGTGTGGCGCAATGCCTTTTGCAGCCAAATAGGCATGGTCTGTTGGCGCAGAAGAGGCCGCGCCCCAGATCTTGCGAGCCCGATTGGCGGCCTCCAAGTGCCGATTTTTCTGCGAGCGCGCCGCTTGCGACTTCGCCGCTTCTATCTGCGCCGCGAGCGAAGCCTTCTCTCGCCAGGCGCCTGACCAATTCTGTTTCGGAAACCAGGTTGTGGAGAGCCCCGAAGACCAGTCGCCAAAGCAGCCCGCCCGGCCATCGTCGAACAATTTGCACCAACCAGCCCGGTTACTTGGGCCTTTGCCGTAGCCGGGAAAGCGATGCAGCCTGCCGGGCTCAATATAATCAGGAGGTTCAAGTCCGGCAGCGCGGATGGCATCATGAAAATCAGTAGATACGTCAGTCATCGTGCAACCCTCAGCTACGCCAGATTCTTCCGGGCAGCCTCAAGCTCTGCGACGAGAGCACGAATCTCGTCGTCAGTCTTGCCGGCAATGCGGGCGTTGTTGAGCGTCAGAACTTCGTGTTCCGGCCAACCTATCGCTCTGGAACCGATGGAGACAGGCCGGGTGTATAGGCCGGCCTTGATATCCAGATAGTGGGCACTACGCGACCGGGCGCGCCTGTGCAGGATTTCGGGAAGGCGGAGAATCGTTCGAGTCATGGTTGTACCCCCTGGGTCGCCATTGGATGGGTTTAGGGGGCTGTTGAATACCGCCCAAAATTGACCCACCTGAGGGGGTAATTTCCATCCAAAACTGACCCACTGAATCAGCTACTCTGCTCATTTTTTGAGCGGGGTGCGAAGGAGTGATCACAGTGGGCATGTTAGCCAAGATCCGGCGGATGTATTTCCGCGACCATATCCCCCTGCGCGAGATTGCGCGTCAGACCGGCTTATCCAGAAACACAATCAGACACTGGCTGCGCCACAACGAGATGCGCGAGCCTGCGTATCCCGCCCGCAAGGCATCCAGCATCCTCGATCCCTACAAGGAGCAGCTGGCCACCTGGCTGCGGGCCGACAGCCACCGCCCCAAACGGGACCGGCGGACCGCCAAAGTGCTTTTCCAGCTGCTGCAGGCCCAGGGCTATCCCGGCGGCTATGCCCGTGTCGCCATTTTCGCCAAGCGGTGGCGTGAAGCCGGTGGGGCCTCACCCAGCCGGCAGGCGTTTGTTCCCCTGCGCTTTGCGCCCGGCGAGGCTTTCCAGTTCGACTGGAGCTGCGAGTATCTGGTGATCGGCGGGATTCGACGACGCCTGGAGGTCGCCCATATCAAACTGGCCCACAGCCGGGTCTTTCTCCTGGTGGCCTATCCCCTGCAATCCCACGAGATGCTGTTCGACGCCCATGCGCGAGCTTTTGCGGCGTTTGGTGGTGTGCCCAAACGCGGTATTTACGACAACATGAAGACGGCGGTGGACAAGGTCGGTCGCGGCAAGGAACGTACCGTCAATGCCCGGTTCCAGGCGATGACCGGTCATTACCTGTTCGAGCCCGAGTTCTGTAATCGTGCAGCAGGCTGGGAGAAGGGAATCGTCGAGAAGAACGTACAGGACCGCCGTCGGCAACTGTGGTCCAATGCCAATGCCCGCACCTGGCCCTCACTGGCGGCATTGAACGACTGGCTGGCCAGCGAGTGCCGGGCAGCCTGGGCAGACATGCGCCACCCGGAATGCCCGGACCTGACCCTGCTCTCGGTACTGGAGGATGAGCAGCCGCACCTTATGCCCAATCCCCAGCCGTTTGACGGCTACATCGAACAGCCAGTGCGAGTGTCGGCCACCGCCTTGGTCCACTACCAACGCTGTCGGTACAGTGTGCCGGCGGAGCTGGCACACCAAGTGATCAGCCTGCGGGTGTATCCCTGGGAGCTGGTGCTGGTTGCCGAAGGCGAGGAGGTGGCCAGGCATCGCCGGTGCTTTGAACGACACCAGACGCTCTACGACTGGCAGCATTACGTGGGTGTGCTGCAGCGCAAGCCGGGCGCCCTGCGCAACGGCGCCCCGTTCACTGAGATGCCCGAGCGTCTCAAGACCCTCCAGCGGCACCTCCTGCGCCACGAGGGGGGTGACCGGGTCATGGCGCAGGTACTTGCCGCCGTGGTATCCGAAGGATTGGAGCCTGTGCTGGTGGCCGTGGAGCTCGCTCTCGAGTCCGGCAATATCAGCGGCGACCACGTGTTGAACGTGCTGGCCCGGCTGCAATCACCGCAGTTGCCCCACGCGCCTGTAGAGACCTCGATAACCCTGGCGGAGGAGCCCCGGGCGAACGTGCATCGCTACGATCACCTGCGCACCGCCACGACCGAGGAGGTGCACCATGTCGAATGATCTGATCGCCCAGCTGAAGGCGCTCAAACTGCACGGCATGGCACAGACCCTGCCAGAGTTGATGGCCAAGGCACGCAGTCATGCCCTGAATGCGGAGCAGATGCTCCACGAGCTGCTGGCCGCGGAATCCGCGGAGCGGGAAGTCAAATCCCTGGCCTACCAGATGAAGGCGGCCCGCTTCCCGGCACACCGTGACCTGGCGGGCTTCGACTTTACCCAGGCGCGGGTGGATGAGGTGCTTGTTCGACGCCTGCACAGCGGCGAGTTCCTGAGTAGCGCCCAGAACGCAGTGCTGATCGGCGGCCCGGGCACCGGCAAGACCCACCTGGCGACCGCTATTGGTGTGGAAGCCATCCAGCACCATCAGCGCCGGGTCCGCTTCCTCTCCACGGTAGAATTGGTCAATGCATTGGAACTGGAAAAGGCCGCCGGCAAACAGGGCCAGCTGGCTTATCGGCTCAGCCATGTGGATCTGGTGATCCTGGACGAGTTGGGGTATCTGCCCTTCAGTCAGGCCGGCGGGGCCTTGTTGTTCCACCTGCTCTCCAAGCTGTACGAACGCACCAGCGTCATGATCACCACCAACCTGGGCTTCGCCGAATGGGCCAGCGTGTTCGGCGACGCCAAGATGACCACGGCCCTGCTGGATCGACTCACCCACCACTGCCACATCGTGGAAACAGGCAATGAATCCTGGCGCTTCCGCCACAGCCTGGCCAGCGGTCACAACAAGCGACGAAAACCCATCCCAACACAACCTGATGAAGGAGGTGACACCCCCGAAAAGACAGACTTATCCACAGACGCCTAGGTATACTGGGCAACCCTAACCCGGGTCAGAATTGGATGGAAACCCTGGGTCAGTTTTGAGTGGCAACCAACATTGTCCCGTCAGAACCGAACGTCGTATTGCCTATCGTTTGATAGGTAGTACTGGAATTTCCATGAATATAGTCAATCGACTGGGCGAAGCAGCTGACGCTACTGAGCATGGCAATCGAGGCAAGGAACAGCTTCATGGTGATCTCCACTATGAAATTAATCAGTTTTCATGCCAGAACAGACCAACTGCTTAGCCTGTAGTTAGAAGTGGACCCCGTAAATTGGACAGCACGATAAGTGCATTCCCGGGCTATGCCGCCAGTTTGGCGGCGGGTTGATAGTACACGCTGTCTGGTGTCCGCCGGTCAAGTGCCTGGTGCCGGCGCTCGCTGTTGTAAAACTCGAAGTAGCGCCCCAATGACCGGCGCGCCGCCGCGATGTCATCGTAAGCACGCAGGTACACTTCTTCGTACTTCACACTCCGCCACAGGCGCTCCACGAAGACATTGTCGAGCCAGCGGCCC
>CERN01017142.1_pt1 | contig 122236 bp, 97 predicted proteins | sample 530761 | NCBI WGS metagenome assembly CERN01 (sample SAMEA2620947, study PRJEB7988) | marine metagenome | isolation source: saline water (ENVO:00002010), including | reverse complement strand
GAACTGTTGGCTTCAGCGCCATGCTCGTGCAACATCCGGGCTAGGCAGCAGCGGACCCAGCCCAAATCGAGCGCCGCGCCGGATCAGTTCTTCCGTGCGGGCGCCCGCTCAGGGTGCCAGGGCAACCAGTTGCCCCTCGCCCACCGGATTCACCCACAATACCAGCTGCAGACCATGCTTCTGGTCCCCCACCTGCTCGCCGTTGAGCATCAGGTCGGTACTCACCGGGTAGACCCCCTGGGGCAGGCCCTCCGGCAGGGCAAAGGTGAACTCGCCACTGAAGGCACCACCGCGCTTGCCAGCCGCCTTGGTCATGCTTTTCAGGGCAACACTGTTGTCCTCGTTGTCCCAGATGGTCAAGCGCTCCTCGATCACCGGCTTGTCACCGCTGCGCCCGGGTACCACCTCGATCCAGGAGCGAACCTTGACCTCGGTGCCGGGACTGACAGAGGTCCCCGGCTGAATTTCGGTGCGGTAAGAGGACACCCGCGTATTCACCGGCAGGTCACCGTGCTCGCGCCGGTAGTCCTCGGCCACCTCATCATCGGAGCGCACCTGCTCAATGGTGTAGCCAATGATCATGTCGCGAACCATCTGACTGGTGGTCTGCACCACCACCTGCTTGGCGGTGTCCTTCGCGGTCTGCTCGACCGCGTTGACCAGTTCATCGAAAAACCCCGCCTGACTCTGGCTGGCTGCCAGTCCCGCCAGGGCCAGTACCCCGATCCAGCGTTGCATACTGTGCCCCCCGCCTATTCGATAGTAATGTTCATTTTAGCCTGTTTCTGGGCCTTGTTTGCCCGCTCGATCATCTGTCGCGCCTCGCCGTGACCCGGCACAATTGCCAGAGCCGATTCGGACTTGGCGATCGCACAACTGTAGTTCTTGCGCTCGAAGCAGTCCTGCGCCTCGGCCAGGAAATTCGCCACGGTCTGCTCGCGGAAGGCCCGCTGCTCGCGGCCGGCGCGGACCGCCTGTTGGACTTCCAAGGCGCCCGGGCTGTCCGCCTGCTCCGCCAGCACCTCGGCGGCACGGGCTTCGGCACAGGCAAAATCCTCCCGTTTCAGACAGGCCCGAGCCTCGTCCAGTAGCAGGCGCACGCGTTCCTCGCGGTCCCGTGTGGCCGCCATTTGAGCCGCCACCAGGGCATCCAGCTCGCGCTGCACCGGGTAGAGTTCCGCGGCACTGGCACCCAGGCCCTGTGCCTCCGCCAGCTGTTCCCGGGCGCAGGGAATGTCCCCTGTCGACACGCAATCGCGCGCCTGTTCCAGAAGCTTCTCAATCGCTGCGCGCCGCTCGGCTTCCTCGGTATCGCGCAGCAGCTGCTGGGCTTCAAGCTGATCGGGCACCAGCTCCAGCAGTGCCACGAGTCGCCGCCGGGCACAGGCGTAGTCGGCCGCCTGCAGGCATTCGCGCGCCGCCTGCAGGCGGCTCTGCACCAGGCTCTCCTGCTCGGCTTCGGCCTGGGCCTGGCGGGCCGCCGCCAGCAGCGCCTGGGCTTCGCGGTCGTCCGGGGACAGCTTGCTCACTACCAGGGCGTTTTCCACCGCACACTCATAGTCGCGCTGGATGTAGCAGTCCTTGCCGGCCTGCAGCCGCTGCAGCATCGCCTCACGCGCCGCTTCCTTGCTCCGGTACTGTTCGTAGCCGTACCAGCCCGCCACCGCGAGCACGACCAGCCCGGCGATACCCAGTGCCAGCCAACTGCCACCCCGCCGCGGTGGCAGCATGGCCTCGCGAAAGGCGGCAATACTCGCAGGCCGCTTAGCCTTCTCCAGATTCAGCGCCGCGGAAAGTGCCGCCCATTCGCGGTTGTTGAGGCAGGCCGGGCGCAGCGGTTTCAGGTTCAGCTCGGCGGCCTCGGCGGCGCTCTTGCGCTGGTAGGGATGCTCCCCGGTGAGCATCAGGTAGAGCACGCAGCCCAGGGCGTAGATGTCGTCGCTCGGGCTCGGCGCCTCCCCTCGGACCATTTCGGCGGTCGCATACGCCGGCGTCAGGGCCCCCAGTTCGCCGGCGTCGTAGTCGTGCGTCAGCGCGCTCTTGCTGGCCGCCCGCGCAATCCCGAAGTCGAGGATCTTGACCGTGCCGCCGGTGGTCACGAAGATGTTGCCCGGCTTGAAATCCGAGTGGATCAGGCCCCGTTGATGGGCGTATTCCAGCCCGGCGCAGAGGTCGCGGAAGTAGCGCAGGGCCACTTCCTTGCTGAAGGGAGCTTCGAGGCGCAAAAGGGCGTCGAGGGGGTCGCCCTTGAGCAACTCCATGGTCATGAAGATGGTGTTGCCTTCGCGATCGAAGTCGTAAACGGTGACGATATTCGGATGGGCCAGCTTCTGCGACTTCACCGCTTCCTGCTGCAGGGAGACAAAGGCCTGGGGGTGCTCGCGGAAACCCTGGCCCAGGACCTTGACCGCCACATAGGGGTTGCGGTCCTCGGCCTCGACCTTGCGCAGGTCGCGGGCCCGATAGACCAGCCCCATGCCCCCCTCACCGAGGACATCCTCCAGCACGAAGCGTTTCTTGAGCAGCCGGCCCTGGTCACTGCCGGCCTTCTGCGCCAGCTCCCTCGCCTGGTCGAAACCGGCCGTCTGGGTGGCGGCTCGATACTCGGTGTAGTCTGAACCCTCGGCGCTATCGCCACTGCTGCCCGGCGCCGCACCGCCCGGGCCGCTTTCCGGGCTCACCTCGGTGGCGTCATCGTCCCGATTGTTCTTATCCTCTTCGGACACCGCACACTTCTCCGGGTCTTGCCTGCAATCCCGCGAGTATAGGGAATGCACTGCAGGGGGGAAAGGTGGCTGACCCGGTCGACCGTTCAGGCGCTCTGCGTTTCATTCGCCTCGCGACGCAGGAGCCTCAGCACTGCGGCTTCGGCCGCGTCGTCGAAGGGCCTAAGGATCAAGTGCGCCCCCTTGTCTTTCAGCCTAGGTACATCCTCCGCTGCATGTGCGGCAATGGCGACACTGCCCGGGTACCCGCGTTCGCGCAGACTGTGCAGGATCAGCAGCTTGGGATCTTCATGGGTCACACCGACCTCCTGGGGCGGCAGTGCGCAAACCACCCACTGAACGCCATTCAGGGGCAACATGCTCATGAACTCGGGGTCTGTGGCGTCGCCGTAAATGGCATCGACACCGCGATGGTGGTGATGACGCACCACCTCGGGATTGAAGTCCACTCCCAGCACGCGCATGTCGTGACCCGCCAGGCGATGCGCAATCTGCTGGCCATACCGCCCCAGCCCGAAAACGACGGCATCGTAGCCACGGGACTCCAGCGTGTTTTCTTCCGCGTAGACCTCGCGCTGGGGAATCCTGCGCTCAAACACCCCCAGGAATGGCTCCAGCCAGCGATACAGCAGGTGAGACCAGGTGATCATGTATACCGACACGGCGATAGTCACTAGCCCCACCAGAGTGACCAGCCCCAACGCCCCGGAGTCCACGTGCCCCAGGCTGACTCCCATGGCCATGAAGATCAGCGAGAACTCGCTGATCTGGGCCACCGTCAGACCGGCGAGAAACCCGGTGCGCTTGCGGTAACCCAGCAGACCCATGATGACCATCACGATCAGCGGGTTGCCAACCAGCACGAAGACAGACAGCACCAGGGCCGGCCCCACCTGGGCGCCCAGCAGGGCGAGATCGAGCTGACTGCCGAGGGCAATGAAAAAAAACAGCAGGAAGAAATCCCGCAGGGAACCCAGGCGGGCGACGATCGCCTCCCGGTAGGGGGTCGAGGCCACGGCAATCCCCGCCAGCAGGCCGCCCAGTTCCTTGCTGAAGCCCAGGAAGTCACCCACCGCTGCCAGTAGCGCCGCCCAGGCGATGGCAAAGGTGACCATCAGCTCCTGCGAGCGGGCGATATGCCCCACCAGTGGATTGGCAAGGAAGCGGATAAAAAACATCACGAAGGCGAGCATGCCGAGACCGTTGAGGGCTACCCGGCCAATTTCCTCCCACGCCGACTCGCTCTCTCCTGCCCCCCCGATGCCGAGCGAGGACAGCACCATCATCGCCAGCACCACCACCAGGTCCTGGACGATCAAAAAGCCGATGGCAATGCGCCCATGCAGGGCATCCGCCTCGCGCTTGTCGGTCAACAGCTTGACGATAATGATGGTACTGGAGAAGGTCAGGGCTACCGCCACATACAGCGAGGTCAGCGGCCCCAGGCCCAGCGCCAGGCCGATCAGGAAACCAAACAGTGAGGTAAACAGGACCTGTCCGAGCCCTGTCGCCAGGGACACTACCCCGAGTGTGCGAATCAGCTTGAGGTCCAGTTTCAGACCCACCAGGAACAGCAGGACAGCAATACCCAGTTCCGCCATCAGATCGATGCTGCCGTGGGAGTGCACCAGATCGAGGGCGGAGGGACCTGCCAGCACACCCACGGCGATAAAGCTGACCACCATGGGCTGGCGCATCTGCAGCCCGGCGAAGCCGACAGCCGCGGTCAGGGCCAGCAACGCAGCCCACTCGTAGAACGGCGATGTGTGCAAAACTGAAAGGTCCATCACAATACACTCCCTTGCCGGCGCCGCCAGGCGAGTCGCAGCGCCTTCTCCACCTCAATCACCACCAGCAGCAGCACCCCGACCCCCACGATCATCAAGCCGTCCAGCAAGGGCACCGCTGCGGTGCCGAACCAGCGCTGCATGAAGGGCAGATAGGTCATCCCGAACTGGGCCAGGGTCACGATTGCGATGGTCGCCCACACTGCCCGGGTACCGCGAATGGCCTGCCAGGTGAAGGAAGTCCCGTAGAGATTGCGAATGTAGAACAGATTGAAGATTTCCATCACCACCAGGGTATTCATGGCCATGGTCCTCGCCAGCTCGACGGAGTAACCCTGCTCAATGGCGTAGCGGTACACGCCGAACACGCCGATTACAAACAACACCGAAATCATGACCACCAGCCAGAGCAAGTCCCGACTCAGCAGGGGCTCCCGACGGGGCCGCGGTGGTCGCTGCATGGTATTGGCTTCGGTCGGCTCAAAGGCCAGTGCCAGCCCCAGGGTCACAGCGGTAATCAGGTTGACCCAGAGGATTTGCACGGGGGTGATCGGCAGGCTCATGCCGGCGAGCAGGGCAATCATGATGGTCGCCGCCTCGCCGCCATTGGTGGGTAGCGTCCAGGCAAGCACCTTGCGGATATTGTCGTAGACCGTCCGGCCCTCGCGAACCGCGGCGACAATCGAGGCAAAATTGTCGTCCGCCAGTACCAGCTCCGCCGCCTCCCGGGCCGCCTCGCTGCCGCGCTGGCCCATGGCAATCCCGGCGTCTGCCCGCTTCAGTGCCGGGGCGTCGTTGACGCCGTCCCCGGTCATCGCCACGGTGAGGCCGTGATCCTGCAGGGCGCTGACCAGACGCAGCTTGTGCTCCGGGCTGGTACGGGCAAAGACATCGGTACCCAGCACCGCCGCCCGCAGGGCGCTGTCGTCCATGGCATCCAGCTCACTGCCAGTCAGCACGGCATCGGCGTGCTCCAGGCCGATCTGGCGCGCGATGGCGGCGGCGGTGCCGGCGTGGTCCCCGGTGATCATCTTGACCCGGACGCCGGCCGCGCGACACTCGGCAACCGCGCCAATCGCCTCATGCCGCGGGGGGTCCACCAGCCCGACCAGTCCCACCAGGACCAGCCCCTGCTCGAGATCCTCCCGCGCCAGCACAGTGTGCTCTGGCGCCACCGCCTTGCAGGCCAGCGCCAGCACCCGCTGGCCGTCGTTGGCCATACTGAGTACCTGCGACTCCCAGGCCTCCCGCTGCAGAGGCTGATCCCCTTCACCGGGCGCCCGCTGCAGACTGCACAGCTCGAGCACGCGCTCGGGTGCCCCCTTGACGAATATAAACGCCTGTCCCTGATGGTCGTGATGGAGCGTCGCCATATAGCGAGCACTGGCGTCAAAAGGCATCGCGTCAGTGCGGGTCCACGCCCGCGTCGCCTGACCGGGTTCCAGGCCTGCCTTGGCGGCCATCGCCAGCAGAGCGCCTTCCATGGGGTCGCCCTCCACCTGCCACTCGCCTGCACTCTGGCGCAAGGCGGCGTCATTGCACAGCAGAGCAATACGCGCGGCCTCCTGGATGGCCGGCTCGGTTTCCGGCTCGACGCTGGACTCTCCGCATCGAAAATCGCCCACCGGGGAATAACCCTCGCCACTGACCTGGAAGCTCTCGGCCGCGGTGGCGAGGGACACTGCCACCATCTCGTTGCGGGTCAGGGTACCGGTCTTGTCGGTACAGATGACCGAGACCGAGCCGACCGTCTCGATCGCCGGCAGACGTCGCACGATGGCGTTGCGCCGGGCCATCGCCTGGACACCGACTGCCAGGGTGATAGTCATGACGGCCGGCAAGCCCTCCGGGATGGCCGCGACCGAAAGGCCGACCACGGCCATAAAAGCCTCGCCGAAGGGCAGATCGGCATTGAAATAGCTGAAGGCCAGCAAGCCCCCCGCCAGCGCGAGGATCACACCGGTAAGCCCGCGGGCAAATACCGCCATCTGTTCCAGCAACGGCGTGGTCAGGGTTTCCACGCTGGAAAGCAGCCCACTGATGCGGCCGATTTCGGTATCGGCACCGGTGGCCACCACCACCCCCCGCCCCTGTCCGGTGGTAATCAGGGTACCGGAGAATACCAGGCTATCCCGGTCCCCCAGCGCCGCCTCGGCCGATACCGGGTCAACGGACTTTTCCACCGCCAGGGATTCACCGGTCAGGATGGCCTCCTGGGCGGCCAGGCCGTAGACCTTGAGCAGGCGCAGGTCGGCGGGGACCCGGTCACCGGCTTCCAGCAGTACGACATCGCCCGGCACCAGGTCGGCGGCTTCCACCGTCTGCCGCTCGCCACCCCGCAGTACCGCCGCTCGCGGCGCCAGCATGCCCTGGATTGCCCGCATGGCTTTCTCGGCCTTGCCCTCCTGCACGAAACCGATAACCGCATTGATCACCACCACCGCCAGGATCACCGCGGTATCCACCCAGTGCGCCAGTAACGCGGTAATCAGCGCAGCCAGCAGCAGGACATAGATCAACACGTTGTGGAACTGGGCCAGAAAGCGGCGGAGATTCCCCGGACCGGCCACCACGGGCAAGCGATTGGGTCCGTGTTCGGCCAGGCGCGCCGCCGCCTCTGCCGATTGAAGCCCCTGCTCGTCTGCGTCCAGCGCACCCAGTACCTCCCGCACCGGCTTGCTGTGTGCACCACTGACACCGCAACTCATGCATGCTCTCCTGCGCTCGCGACCTGAGCGATGAGCTTACCGGGAGGGTGTTCACCACACCAGCGGCTGCCGCGCTTCGGTTACACTGTCGGTATCGGGGAAACGTCAGCCGAAAGGAGCGGTCATGCAGGAAGAACGGGAACAGCGGAGACTGGGTGTCGGCATGCAGGCCATTGCCTGGCTGATCCTCATGGTCTTGCTGGTTGCCTATTTCTCCGACCTGCTGGACCGGCAGCACAATCCCAATCAGCGCATCGACACGGTGATAGAGGACGGTGTGCGCGAAGTGGTCCTGCAGCGCAACCGCTTTGGCCACTACGTGACCAGTGGCACGATCAATGGTGAAGCGGTGGTGTTCATGCTGGATACTGGCGCGACTGGCGTGGCGATTCCCGAAGCCATCGCCGAACGCCTGGGCCTGGTGCGGGGCCGCGCCTTCCGCACACAGACCGCCAACGGCCCGAGCACCAGCTGGGCGACGCGCCTGGACCGGGTTTCCATCGGCGACATCAGTCTGGACAATGTCAGCGCCGGCATTACCCCGGGGCTACAGATTGACGAGGTCCTGCTCGGCATGTCCTTTCTGAAACACATCGAATTCACTCAGCGCGGAGATCAGCTGATCCTGCGCCAGTACCGGGAGTAAGGCAGAGCATGACTGCGACATTGAAAGGGCCCTGGAGCCGCACGCAAATCGACGACTTTCTGACCCGTACCCGCTGGCCCCTGCGACTGGCCTGCAACGGCAGCGATGGTTTCCCGCGGGTCGCCTCGGTCTGGTTTCGCCTTCAGGGCGATGTGCTGGAGTGCGTGTCCCACCGGGACTCGGCGGTGATCCGGCTGCTGCGCCGGGATCCGAGAGCGGCCTTTGAAGTCTCTCCCAACGAACCGCCCTATTTCGGCGTTCGCGGGCAGGTGGAGGCCACGCTCCAGCCCCTGGGTGACAGCGACGCCCTGGACGACCTGGTGCTGCGCTACCTGGGCAGCGAACGCTCCCGAGTCGGTGACTGGCTACTGTCCCGGCGGGAAGAGGAAATGTTGATTCGCCTGACGCCCAGCCGCTTCTTCACCTGGGATTACCGCGAACGGATGGCAGATGTGAAAGAGGATTCAGGCCAGCGCGGCAACTAGCGCTCGTCGCGCCGCGGCCTTCATTCAGACGGAGCGCCGTCGGTCACCACCACGGGTACGGGGACGCGCCCCAGCAGGTCGGGATCCTCGCGAAACAGCCGTTGCAAGGCCTCCCGTCGCAGCTGCAGGGCACCGCCCCGGGCCTGTGTCAGATGCCGCTCCAGCGCCGGGGCAGCCATCGGCGGCAGCTGCTCCAGCCCCTGAAACAGTGGGGCCAGCCGCGCCAGTGGCTCGGCGTCGCCGTAGAGCCGCAGCGGGCCGGGCTGCAGGGGCTGACGTTCGTCCCAGATCACCACCGTACAGGGCGCCCGCAGCAGCAGAGCGCGGGAGGTGGAACCCAGGCGAACCCCCCACTGCCCCGCCAACCCGGCCTTGCCCAGCACCAGCAGGTCGCCAGGCCCCGCCTGGGCCAGGGTTTCACTGACCACGCGGCCTCGGCTCACCTGCAGAGAGTGTTTGATGTCCCGCCCGGCCACCGCCCTGCGCAAGGCCTCGTCGGCGCGCAGGCGCTGATGACGCAGCGTGGAGGTCAGGGAATCCATGGACAGAGGGCGCGCCAGCCCCGTGCGCCCGCCCACTTCCCGGGAGAAGGGAAAACCGGCGCAGTCGAGCAGATCCTGGTCCTCGATATAGAGGGCCAACAGCTCCGCGCGCCCGCGGCTGGCCAGCTCCACGGCCGCGGCGAGGGCCGCGATGCTTTGCCGCGAGGCATCCAGCAGGGCGAGCACACGCTCTGGCGCAGCCTGCAGCGGGGCATCAGCGTTCATCGTCGCCCTCCCCATGCTCCGCGCCAGAGTTCTCCTCCTGCTTGCCGGCTGCCTTGACCACATCGGCAAAGTCCTGCAATCGGGCCTGCACACGCTCGGCAATCGCCGCCGGCGCCTCCCCGGTGAGCAGCTCCAGGGCTTCGTCAACATGGCGCAGGGGATAGATGCGGAAATGGTCCGCCTCCACCGCCTGTCGCACCGCCGGCTTCAGCATCAGATGTTCAACATTGCTGGCGGGCAGCAGCACCGCCCGCCCCTCGACCTCACCGCGAGCGGCGCAGATATCGAAAAAGCCCTCGATTTTTTCGTTGACGCCCCCCACCGCCTGCACCTCGCCACGCTGGTTGATGGAACCGGTGACGGCGAAGCGCTGTGACAGCGGCAGACCCGCGATGGCGGACACCAGGGCACAGACCTCGGCGACGGAAGCACTATCACCCTCAACGCCACCATAGGACTGCTCGAAAGCGAGACTGGCGGACAACGACAGCACGCTGTCTGGGGCATAGCGGCCGGCCAGGTAGCGGGAGAGTATCATCACGGCCTTGGAGTGAATGCGCCCCCCGAGGCGGGCCTCGCGCTCGATATCCACCACCTGCCCGGGTCCCGGGCGGGCGGTCGCGGTAATCCGGGTCGGCTGGCCAAAGGCAAAATCCCCCAACGCCAGTACCGACAAGCCGTTGACCTGCCCCACCTCGCTACCGTCAGTGGCGATCATCACGACGCCGCGATCGATCATCTCGTGGCTGCGCTCGCGCAGGCGACTGGCCCGCCAGACCTGCTGCTCTACGGTGCGCTCGATATGCTGCCGCTCGATCAGCGCGGCGCCATCCTCCCCGGCCCAGTGATCCGCTTCCCGGAGCAGGTCGCGCAGCTCGCGGTGGCGGGCCGTCAACCTGCGCTGGTCATCGGCCAGACGACTGGCGTACTCGATCGTGGCCGCAACGCCACCGGGCGCCAGCGGTCGCAGCTCCGCCTGCCGCGCCAGGGTGCCCACCAGGCGCGCATAGACCTCCTGTTGGTCGGCGTCCCGCGCCAGGCTGTCCTCGAGGTCGGCCTGGACCTTGAACAATTCCAGGAACTCCGGGTCGTGCTCGCACAGGAGGTAGTAGAGCAGGCGCTCCCCGAGCAAGACCACCTTGACATCCAGGGGAATCGGCTCCGGCTCGAGGGTCACCGTGCTGATCAGCCCATAAGCCTGCTCCAGGGATTCCGTGCGGATCTCCCGGGCGCGCATCACCCGCTTCAGCGTCTCCCAGGCCCCGGGCTGCATCAGCAACGCTCGTACATCCAGCAACAGATAGCCGCCATTGGCGCGGTGCAGGGCGCCCGCCCGGATCAGGGAAAAATCGGTCATCAGGGTGCCGTTGTGCACATGGTGCTCGATGCGCCCCACCAGGTGCTGGTGGCCCGGCAAATCCTGGTAGACCACCGGCGCACCGTGGGTGTCGGCGTTGTCCACCAGCAGGTTGACCTGGAAGCGGCTGAACAGGGCCTCCGCCGGCAATTCCGCGCGCTCATCGATAAAAGAGCCGACGTGCTGCAGAATCGCCCCGCGGCAGGCCTTGAGATGCGCCAGCACTCCCTGGTGGTCCGCGTAGCGCTCCTCCAGTTCGGCGAAGGGCGCTCCGGTCGCGGTCTCCAGCATTTCGGCGTTCAGGGCATCCACCTGCTGGCGCAGCTCCCGGGCCAGGTTGGGCATCTGACGTATGGCCTGGGTGAGCTTGCGTTGCAGGATTTCCACCGTGGCCTCTATGCGCTCCCGCTCTTCCTGGGAAAGCTTCTGGAAATCTTCGGGCGACATCATCCCCTCTTTGCCGTCCGCGGGGGCAAAGGTAAAGCCGTTGGGGGTGGGTACCAGCAGGATGTCCTGCTCCCGCGCCTCCCGGCGCACCGCCTCGATGGCGTCGCGCTGACGCTCATTGGCCGCCTGGTTCATTTCGTGCAGGCGATTCTGGTACTCCTCGCTCTCGAACAGGCCGGGGATGGCGACCTTGAGCTCCTGCACCAGTTGCTCCAGGTCGGCGCGCAGCTGCCGGCCTATGCCGGCGGGCAAGGACAGGTGCAGTGGCTGGGACGGATCCTCGAAATTGTAGCGGTAACACCAGTCGCCGGGCGCCGACTCCTTGGCCGCTCGCTCGCTGAGGAACTGGCTCACCAGGTCGTGATGACCGTGTCCGGGGTCACCCAGCAGGTAGACGTTAAAACCGTCCGAACGCATGGCGGCCCCGAATCCCAGGGCGTCGCGGGCGCGCGCCTGACCGCTCAGCAGATCCAGCGGCTCGAGGTCAGCGGTGGAAGTGAAGGTGAAGTCCGTGTGCGAACAGGCGCGGTAGACCTGTTGCAAGGTCAGTGGTTCCGGCACGCAGCGCTCCCTTGCCAGCCAGTGTGCTCAGGATGTTAGCACGCGAGCAACATTTCTCCAGGGCAAAAAAAACCCGGGGCCGAGGCCCCGGGTGGAAGCGCATACCTGGGTGGTGAAACTCAGCTGGCGGGCGTGGCCAGACGGCGGGCCAATTGCTCTTCCAGCTTCTTGTTCAGTTTTTCCGCCAGCTCATCGGCGGAAATCGTCGGCGTCGCGCTGACGGGCAGCTCGAGCGCCGGCTCGGGGGTCTTGACCACCGGCGCTTCCCACAGGGGCGCGCCTTGGGTGTTCATGGCCAGCGTGATAGCCCCTTCGCCGGTAGCGGTTTCCGCCGCCACGGCGTGGGCGAGAACCAGGCTCAGCAGAACGGTGCTGGCTTTGGCGATAGAGGTCAGAATCTTCATGTGTCTCTCCTTGATGACGGTGCTGTGTTACCACAACGGTGCGTATGGTAACACATGTACGCAGAACATCACCTATTGGAACATGAATTTTTGTTTATATTTGAAACAAACGGCGCGTGAAAAGTTGGCATAAATCCCGTACATCTAAGATTTAATTATTTGTTTTATATAGCTTTTATTGATTTTGTTACCCAGTAACACCGAGCTGAACATATTTTGACCAGGCAGCCTCGAACAAAGTGTTACCTTCCGGAAAGTCCTGACCCCGGCAGTGCTGGAGCGCCGCGCAAGCCGTGTGCGCTCACCGGAAGATGCTCCATCTCGATGCGCACGTTTCTCGCCGCTGCCTCCTGCCCCAGGATGGCACCAATGCGCTCGGGGGTATCGGCGTTTTCCTCGCGGATGCGAATCACCACATCGTCAAAAAAGCTCTCGAAGTGGCCCGGCGCAACCATTAGCAGCAGGCGTGCAGGCTGTTCGTGGGGGTTCCAGAACCCGTGGCGGTGGCCCCGGGGGAGTATCGCCACCGTGCCGGCGGGCGCCGCGCGCTCCTCGGCACCGTTGAGAAACATCACCGCTCCCTCCATCACGACAAAATACTCGTCCTCGTCCCTGTGGGTGTGGGGCGGCGCGCCAAGGCTACGAGGGGCCAGGGTCAGCTCGAGCATGCTGAGACCGGACGGGGTGTCCCGCGGCCGGACTACCTGCCGTGTCGCATGCCCGGGAAACGGCAGTGAAACCCCGGACTCGAGATGGGTAATGCGCGGCAGCGGCCCGGGTTGCGCAGTATCCGCAGCCGTCGCCGGAACGAAGGCCAGACCGACCGCAATTCCGGTAACAGCAGCCCAGATGGCTGTAAACACAGACGCCATGTTGCCTCCCTCGCTCAGGCCCGCAGAGTCTCAACGGCGCTGTTCTTTTTATACGCTTGTTATACGCTTGACGCGGGCCGCGCCCGGACCCTGCTCAAAGATTAGCCACCCGGAACGGGGCGTCAAGGTCGGCCTATTGCTGAGGCGAAGCCTCGCGTAATACATTTGGGGGATGCGCAACCCACCGATAAGTGACTAGTCTTGCCCGCCCGTTGAACGGTCTCTGCCGACCACCAGGCCGGCTTATAACGACTATTAAAGAAAGGAGAGTTTGCCCATGGCAATGCACAGCCCCCGTCGACTGCCACGCCACCTGACACCCCTGGTGCTTTCCACCGCGGTACTGGCTGCCAGCCAGGCCCAGGCCCAGCTGGAAGAAGTTGTGGTGACTGCACAGAAACGCGAACAGTCCCTGCAGGACGCCCCCATCGCCATCACCGCCTTCGGCCAGAACGAGCTGGAACAGAAAGGCGTGCGCGACCTGGTGGACCTCGGCACCTTCGCCCCCAATGTCAAGGTAGCGCCGCTGCCCTCCAACACCGCCAAGGCGACTGTCGCCATTCGTGGCTCTGTCACCTCCAACCCGGCCATCTACTGGGAACCCACCGTCGGCATTTACCTGGACGGCGCCTATGTCGGCAAATTCTCCGGCAACGTTTTCAAGCTGGCGGAAGTCGAGCGGATTGAAGTTCTGCGCGGCCCCCAGGGCACCCTGTTTGGCCGCAACACCTCCGGCGGTGCCATCAACGTGATCACCCAGGAACCCACCGGTGAGCTGGGCGGCAAGCTGCGCGCCGGCGTGGGCAACTTCGGCTACGGCGAGCTCTATGGCTCCCTCGACCTGCCCGCCTTCGACCTCGGCGGCGCCGGCAGCCTGGCGGCCAAGATCAGCCTGTCGACGGACGAGCGCGATGGCTTCTACGACAATGTCGAGCCAGCCCCCGGGACCACCATCACCCACCCCTTCACCGGTCAGCCGATCCCGGCCAACCCGGCGGGCTCCAGCAAGGAGCACAACGCCGCCGAAAGCACTATCGGCCGCCTGGACCTGCTGTGGGACGTCTCCGACCGCCTGTCGATCCGCTATTCCTACGACGACGTGGATGTCGACAATACGCCGGCCAAGCCCCAGTTCACGGACCTGGACACCTCCAACCTGACCTTCGGCTTCCCGATGCCCGCGGATCTGGCGCAGTTCGTGACCCGCGAGAATGACAACATCGACGAAAACTCGGTGGATGCGGACACCGCGGAGGAGTTCGAGTCCAGTAGCCACACGGTCACCGCCGAATATGATCTCGGCGATCTGGGCTTCCTGGGCGACGCCTCGCTGAAGTACATCTTCAACGACCGCGACCTGGACTTCTACCAGAGCCTGGACAACGACGGCACGCCCTTCTCGATCTTCCATTCGCAGATCTTCGAGGACTACACCCAGAAATCCCATGAACTGCAGTGGACCGGCAGCCGCGACCGTGTCAACTACGTCCTGGGCCTGTACTACTTCGAGGAGCAGGCCGACGTCTTCAACCCCCTGCAGCCCCTGAACAGCTTCTTCGGACCGCTGCAGCAGGACAATGCCTACGGCCTGGAATCCGAACAGATCGCCGCCTACGCCCAGGCAGACTGGGTGCCGCCGATCATGAACGAGCGCCTGACCATCACCGCCGGCCTGCGCTGGACCGATGAGGAGAAGTCTGTCTACATCGACCACCCCGGTGACAACCCGCCCTTCAGCGGCGAGAACAAGGACGATTTCACCAACGTCTCACCCACGGTCATCTTTGCTTACGAGTTCAGCGATCAGCTGAACGCTTACGCCAAGTACGCCCAGGGCTGGAAGTCCGGTGGTTTCAATGGTGAAGCGGGCAGCATTGAGTCCTTCAACCGCGGCTACGACGCCGAGGAAATCGACTCCTGGGAGATCGGCTTCAAGAGCCGCTGGCTGAACGACACCCTGCAAATCAACGGCGCCGCCTTCTTCAACGACGAGAAGGACATCCAGCTGTCGGTCTTCGTGCCCTCCGAATCCGGCACCGCGGCCTCGGTGATCGAGAACGCCGGCCAGGCGGAGAAGAAGGGTGTCGAGCTCGAGGTGGTCTACTCGCCCACCGCGGACCTGATGCTCACCGCCAACTACGGTTACCTGGATTCCGAGTTCAAGGAATTCCTGACCTTTGACCCCGCGCTGGGTCAGACCGTGGACGTCGCCGACCAGCGTTTCACCCAGTACACGCCAGAGCACACGGTCAACGTGGGCGTCGAGTACACGGTACTGCGCGAGCACTTCGGCGAGCTGATCGCTCGGGTGGACTACAGCTACAACGATGACTACACCCCCTACGTGACGCCGGAGCAGAAAGCCGTTTCCGACATCAAGGGCTACGGGCTGCTCAACGCGCGCCTGACCCTGACTGAGATCCCCGTGGGTGACAATCAGCTGCAGATCGCGCTGTGGGGCAAGAACCTGACCGACAACGAGTACCGTCTGAACACGGTGCCCTTTGGTCCTTTCACCACCAGCTTCTTCGGCAACCCCCGCACCTACGGCCTGGAAGCCCAGTACACCTTCTGATCACCGACATGCAATGCTTTCAGGGGGCCTCAGGGCCCCCTTTTTTGTGGGCATGCTTGGGGGCCTGCGGCCGGCAATCCCAGCGCCCCCGCCTTCCCCGCTGCCTCGAGCGAGCCGCCAGGGAAGCGCTGTTCGAGATCGGAGGGGTGATCCTGTATAGTGATCGGTTCCCCCGGGTGATCGCAGCTACCCCCGCGAGCCCGCAAACCCGCCGACCACAAGGAGGCGCACGATGGAGAAGAACCCGGACAAAGGTTATATCGCACTATTGGGCTGGTCCCTGGCCGCGGTCGAGGCCGCGGAAACCTTCGACCGACGCTATGTCGTCGTGGCACCCAACTGGGCAGAGGAATACTGCGAAAAGCACAACATCCCCTATGTCCCCTGGAACTTCGAGCGCCTGAACGATCGCTCCATCGAGATCGCGGAAACCCTGCGCGACATGGGGGTCGACGTCGCCGTGCCCCTGTTCGAGGAAACCGTGGAGTGGGCCGGCGCCATCAACTCGGTGCTGCTCCAGAGCCCCCGGCTTTACGGCCAGTCCCTGCTGCTGCGTGACAAGGCGCTGATGAAACGGCGCGCCCAGCTGGGTGGCATTCGGGTCGGCATCTTCGAAGAGGCGCACGACAAAGAAGACGTGATTCGCTTCCTCAAGCGCGTCAACCAGACCCTGCTCAAGCTGGACGGGGACCCCAACGATCCGATTCACCTGAAGGCCTTCGACAAGGCGGGCTGCCTGGGCCACCGGGTGATCCGTACGCCCGACGAAGTGGACAGCATCCCCGACGAGGAATTTCCGGTGCTGATGGAATCCCACCTGGACGGCTGGGAGTTCGCGGTGGAGGCCTGGGTCCACAATGGCAAGATCGCCTTCCTGAACATTTCCGAATATGTCAGCCTGGGCTACTCGGTATTCGTGCCCGCCTCTCCCGAGCTGGAACACTACCGCCCGCAGATCACCGCGCAAATCGAGAAGCTGATCAAGGCCTTCGATATCGAGTTTGGCCTGATCCACCCCGAGTACTTCGTGACCAGTGACGGCGAGATGTACTTCGGCGAGGTGGCCTACCGGCCGCCGGGCTTCAAGGTTTTCGAACTGCTGGAACGGGTCTACGGCTTCAACGCCTACCAGGCCACCATGCTGGTATTCGACCCCAAGGCAAGCGCTGAGGAAGTCCAGCAGTTCTTCCCGCGGGAGGTGGAAGATGCCAACGGCTACGCCGGCTGTTTTGGCGTGTACCCCCGCCGCCGGGTGGTGAGCCGCCTCGAGATACCGGAAGAAGTGGAGGACGACCCCTACTTTGAATCACACGAACTGACTCCGCCCGTGGAGGAGACCGTCACCAAGCGGACGGCCTTCGGTACCCACTGGGGCCTGGTGTACTTCCGCGGCGAAGATCCGCTCCGCCTGCGGGACCTGCTCAAACACCAGGAAGAGCTGGACTATTACATATAGGGCAGACATGGATAAATTACCCGGCCTCCTGGATAACCTCGACGAGGCCACCCGCTTGCTCGCCGACGCGCGGGACTTTGCCAAACCCGGCAAACTGCCCCGCGTGCTGGATACCGCCCGGCGCGTGCTGATGCAGCCCGGGGGCTGCGCCGCCCTGGAGAGCCGTGCAGAGGGCCTCGAGCGGGCGGGCATCTTCCTCGGCTCGGACTGGGCCACACCCAGTATCCTGGTCCCCGGCTTGACCGCGCAGGCGCTGTCCAGTGGCGACAGCAACCTGCTGGTCACCGAAGCCCTCAGCGAGCTGCGCCTCCTGGCAGTCGCCCTAGGGGGCTATCAGCACCCGACCCTGGCTGCCGAGCAGGCCCACCATTTCCTCACCCAGGTGATCGCCCTCAACCTGCCCCTGCTGTTCGGCCCGCCGAGTGAAGCAGAGCGCGAAACCCAGGGCCGATTGGCGCAGATTCCGCGCAGCCTGATGCAGTACCTGGTGGAGCGCATTGGCTACGAGCACGTGATGGACCAGCTGGTGGAAGAGATCTGGCGCATCCTGCAGCAACGCCCGATCCAGGTGGACACGGTGAAACAGATGATCACCCAGATCGCCGTGCTGCAAAGCAACCCGGAGGTGGACCTGGGCACCTCCGGCCAGGGTGCCAGCCGCCTGGTCAGCTCCCTGTTCGGCCCCACCCGGGGCTGCCGGGAGGACCCCGGCCTCGACACCTACCGCGAGCGCCTGCAGTCCATGGACAGCAATGCCCTGCAGAGCGAGGCCACGGGGTTCGCGCGGGCAATGCACGATACCGGCCTGGTCTCGCCCTATCTGCCGGTCCTGCTGCACCACGTGTTGGGAGAAAGCGACCACCTGGTGGCGGAAGCCCTGGGTGTCTCCGCGACGGGGCGGGACTGCCTGCTCTGCTTCCGCGATCTGGTACACGATCTGATCCGCGCCGGGATCCACCCGGAAACCGCTCAGGCCGCCTATGGCCTGGCTCTGCTGCTGGACCGCGGCATCCTGCATCAGGCCCCCTTGGCACCGGCACTGCGGCGACAGCTCGTGTTACCGCTAACCGACTGGTCGCGAGCCCGACTGACCCTGGCATTCGGCAGCAGCGTTTCCGCGGAAACCCACCTGCTGGCCGGCGTGCTGTGCATGCTCGGGCAGCCCCTGGGCATTGGTCAGGGCAACAACCCTACCTGCCAGTCGGCACGGGCACTGTCGATGTGGGGCTGCATCGATCCGGATTATCTGCTGCAAATGGTTGCCTGGGCCGCCCGGGACGACGAGATCATCATGCATTTCGAGGGTCAACCGATCTCGTCCATGGCGAGCCTGTCCGGGGTGGCCACCCAGCTGCCCATCGATCTGGATGCCGTCTCCCTACTGGTGGTACCGCACCTGGATCGCATCTACGCCGAGATGGGCCGGCGCTGCATCGGTCGCGAGGGCGACCCGCACCGCTGGATCAACCCGGAGTTCCACGGCTGGTGGGCCGGGCGCGGTTTTCGCATCAATGTCGACGTGGCCAGCGGGCAACTGGTTGACCTGGAAGGCTTTCTGCGTCATTTCTACGCCAACTACCACATCGACTACAACGGCAATCAGCCGCTGATCCACCCCCAACCCGCGGGCATTGCCATCACCGACAGTGCCTGCCGCTTTATCGGCTGGCACGCCATCTGCATTCTGCGCGTGGACCGCGACCCCAAGGATGAAATGCGGGTCTATTTCTACAATCCCAACAACGACAGCGGGCAGGACTGGGGCGATGGACTGCAGGTGAGTACCGCCGGTAACGGCGAGCGCTTCGGGGAGGCCTCCCTGCCCTTCGGGCAGTTCGCTTCCCGTGTCTACATCTTCCACTACGATCCCCTCGAGCGCATCGATCCCTCGGTGGTTCCCGCTGCGGAGTTGGAGGATGTTCAGGCCCGGGTGCTGCGCAGCTGGGGTGCGGATCGGTCACCGGCAACGGCCGCAGCCCTGCAGGCCAGCCAGGGCAACCCCGGCTAGTCCCTCAACGCCGCCATGCGCGAGCTTTTACAGGACGACCTCAGCCTCTTCGCCCTGCCGCTATACCTGGCGGCAGTGGCCCTGGAGGCCTGGTATTCAGCGCGGCATCGACTGGATCGCTATCGACTATCGGACAGCCTCACGTCCTTCGGCATGCTGGCCCTTGCGGGCCTCGCGGAGCTGCTACCGCGCCTGCTTGCCCTGGCGGCCTTCGTCTATCTGCACGAGGTCAGCCCCCTCAGGGATGTGGTGGAGCGGCAATGGTGGGCCTGGCTGCTGCTGATCCTGCTGGACGACTTCACCTACTACTGGTTCCACCGCGCCAACCACGAGGTTCGCCTGCTCTGGGCGGGCCACGTCAACCATCACAGCTCGCGCTATCTCAACTTCGCCACCGCCCTGCGGCAGGGCGTCGGGGAGCGCGTCCCGAAGTTCCTCTTCTGGCTGTGGCTGCCACTGCTGGGCTTCGACCCGGCGATGATCATCACCGTGATCAGCATCAACCTGTTCTACCAGTTCTGGATCCACACCCAGTCCGTCGGCCGCCTGCACCCCTGGATTGAAGCCGTGTTCAACACCCCCAGTCATCACCGCGTGCACCACGGCAGCAACGTCCGCTACCTCGACCGCAATCACGGCGGCATGCTGATTGTTTGGGACAGGCTGTTCGGGACCTTCGCCCCCGAAACCGACGAGGAGCCCGTCCGCTACGGACTGACCCGCAACCTGGATAACGACGGCATCTGGAACGTGTTGACCCACGAGTACCGGGCGCTGGCCCGCGATCTGCGCCGGGCGCCCGACTGGCGCGCGCGACTCCGCTACCTATTTGATGCGCCCGGCTGGCAGCACGACGGGCCTGACCGGCGCAGCAAGACGCTGCGTGCCGATGTCGCTGACCCGCAAGCCCGCTCGCCCGGCGAGGCCCCGTGAAGGCTGCAGCCACCTACCAGGCCGGATAGCGCTCCTGCAGCGCTTGCTGGACCGCATGATCCGCCTGTTGCAGATCCCAGTTGGCGCAGTCGAACAGGTCGTTGGCCACCTGGGTAATTACCTCCCGCAGCTCCAGTTCCGCCAGCCACGACTCGGGAATGGCACCCTCCCCCAGGATCAGGCCGAGCAGATTGCCGGCGATCGCGCCAGTGGAATCGGAATCGCCATCGTGGTTCACCGCCATCAATACCCCCTCGCGAAAGTCCGGCGCCACCAGTGCACAGTAGACGGCGATAGCCAGGGCCTCCTCCGCCACCCAGCCCTGTCCCAGCTGGCGGATGGCCTCGCCGGGCAGCTCCTCGCTGATGGCAAGGTCGGCGGCGAACTGCAAGGCCGCCAGAACCTCCTCGGACTCGAAACGCTGGGCCAGCATGTCCGAGACCGGGTCGAGGGCATCCTCCAGTGTCTCGCCGTCGAGCAGCAGGCGGATCAGGGCGGCAAAGGCGCCGCCGGCGAGCCAACCACTGGGATGTCCGTGGGTCAGAGCGGACAGTTCGCAACCGAGATCAAAGGCGTCTTCCGCGGTATCCACAAACAGACCTGCGGGGGCCATGCGCATGACGCCCCCACACCCCTTGCTGTCATTCACGGCCGCCAGACCCGCCTCACGGGCGTGACGCAGCGCGCTCAGACAGGTGTTGCCGGGTGCCCGCGGGCTGTGCAACGCACGGATACCCCACAACCAGCCGGGTGCCGGCTCCAGGGGGCTGAGGCCGTGCAGATTGTGATCCCCCTGGGTCAACAACCAGCGCTGGTAGGCCCAGCCAGTGACGTCGGTGTAGTCGGTGTCGTGGCCGGCCCGCTGCCGCATCAGGCCGCGAATCAAACCCTCGGCGGTGAACAGGGTCATCTGGGTGTCATCTGTAATCGCGCCGCGCCGACCGTAGACAGTCACATAATCGCGCAGGCCCCCAGGGCCGAAGCGACGCCGGATTTCCGCCGCGGACAGGAACTCCACACCCGCGCCGAGGGCGTCCCCCACCGCACCACCGAGCAGGCAGCCGCGGTACGAGGACCGCGGATCGACGGGGTCCCCGGCCGGCAACAGGCCACTCTGATTCAGCACAGCGCTATCGATCACCGCCGGAAATCCACCGTGCTGTCGGCGGCCAGCCAGGCGAAGACCACGTAGGCGGCCACGTTCTGGTCCAGCGCCGCCGGGTCGATCTTGTCCAGGGTGTCATCGTGGGTGTGATGCAGGTCGAAGTAGTCGCGGCCATCCTGAACCAGACGCAGGGAGGGGAAGCCCGCCTCCACCAGGGGAATCAGGTCGGGACCGCCGCCCGCCTTGTCCATGCTGCCGCGGGCCACGCCGATGGGATCGAGTAGCGCGGCCATCTGGTCCACCACCTTCTGACCCGGCTCGGAAACCTGGGCGGTGATCTGCCAGATGCGCTCCGCCCCGAAGTCGCTTTCGGTGCCGATGACCTGCTGACCCAGGGCCTCCCGGTGGCGCTCCAGGTATGCGTGACCACCCAGCAGGCCGACCTCCTCGGCGCCCCACAGGACCAGGCGAATCGTGCGGCGCGGACGCCGCTCGGCATCCAGGATCATCTTGGCCGCCGCGGTGGTGATCGCCACCCCCGCCCCATCGTCGATGGCACCGGTGCCGAGGTCCCAGCTGTCCAGGTGCCCGCCGATGATGACCACCTCCTCGGGACGCTCGCGACCAACAATCTCGGCAATCACATTGCCGCTTTCGGTGGTACCGAGGACTTCCGGAGCCAGCTCCAGTCGTACCCGCACCGGTTTGCCCCGGGCGAGGATACGTTCGATCTGGTCGGCATCGGGGTTGGACAGGGCCGCCGCGGGGATTTTCTCGACGCCCTCCGCGTAACGCATGGAACCGGTATGGGGGAAGCGATGGCTGTCGGTGCCAATCGAGCGAATCAGGATACCCGCAGCCCCCTTGCCAGCGGCAACGGCGGCACCTTCACGGCGCAGCTTGCCATAGTGCCCGTAGCTGGACCCGTCCTGGGTGCGCTGCATGGCGTGACCGACGTAGGCAATGCGCCCGCGCAGGCTGCCCGGGGGCGCCGCGCGCAGTGCCGAGAGGCTATCGAAAGCAACCAGCTCCGCCTCCAGGCCGTCCGCGGGAGTCGCCACCGAACCGCCCAGTGCGGTGATCTCCAGCGGTTGCGGAAAGGGGCTGACAATGGCGGCGTACTCGTGGCCACGCACCCAGGTCTGCATCTCGAAGGGCTCGACTCGCACGTTCTCGAAACCCATGCGGCGCAGGCGCTTCAGCGCCCAGTCCCGGGCCCTGACCTCGGCCTCCGTGCCGGCGAGGCGGGGACCGACCTCCGTGGTCAGGGACTCGACAATGTCCCAGGCCAGGGTGCCCTGGAGGGCGCGGTCACGCAGCTGGCGGGCATGCTCGAGGCTGGATGGCGTGAGCCCGGTCCCAGCCAGCTCGGGATTGCCCTCATCGCTCGCCCGGCTCCCGGGGGCGCCGAGGGTGGCGCACAGCGCCAGCAGGACGAGACTCAGGCCGCGGACAGCCGCAGGCAATCGGAAAGAGACAGGGGGCAACAGCAGGCGAGTCATTGCATCGCTCCAAAAAACGGAATCAACTTGCATCCTACCAGCTCAGGTGATGATCGCCACCGACTTCACCTGCACCCACACCGGCTGCCCCACTGCCAGCGCCAGACTCGACAGCGAACGCCGGGTCACTCGTGCCAGCAAACTGCTGTCGCCGCAGGCCACCCGCACCAGACACTGGGCGGGATGCTCCTCATCGGCGATACCCACGATCAGCCCCTGCAGGTGATTGAGGATCGTGGTTTGCTCAGGTTCGCGCGTGGCGAGACTGACGTCCCGGGCCAGGACCCGCAGCCGCACCGGGCTTCCCGGGGCCAGGCCGGGGTCTCGCAGCCACAGGCTGCCGCCGGGAAAATCCACCCGCGCCAGATGCCAGCGGGTATCGATCTCCGCCACCTGCCCGAGCAGCAGGGCAGCCCCCTCCTCGCCCCGCACCAGGGGCGGATCAATCGCTGCGAGCAGTTCCGCCGGCGGTCCCGCCGCGCGCACCTTCCCCTGCTCCAGGATGACCAGGCAGTCCGCCAATCGACTCATCTCCTCGGCGGAGTGGGTCACGTAAAGCATGGGAATCGCGAACTCCTCCCGCAGACGCTCGAGCCAGGGCAGGATTTCCTGACGGCGGCCGCGGTCCAGCGAGGCCAGGGGTTCGTCCAGCAGCAACAGATGCGGCCCCGGCGCCATGGCCCGGGCAATGGCCACCCGCTGCCGCTCGCCCCCGGAGAGCTGACTGGGAAAGCGTTCCAACAGGTGACCGATATCCAGGAGTTCGATCAGGGCCCCGAGATCTACCGCCGTCCCCGCATTCACGCTGTCCCGACTACGGTCGCGGTGGCGCAGCCCGTAGCGCAGGTTGCCGGCGACACGCAGATGAGGGAATAGGCTGGCCTCCTGGAAGACATAGCCGAGGGGGCGGCGCCAAGTGGGAAGAAAGACCTGTCGAGCGCTGTCCTGCCACACTTCGCCATTCAGCACCACCCTGCCGCGACCTGGCTCCAGCCCCGCGACGGCGCGCAGCAGTGTGGTCTTGCCCGCTCCCGAAGGGCCAAACAACACGCTGATTCCCGAAGCCGGCAGTTGCAGGTCCACGGCCAGTTGAAAGTCCGGACGCGCCAGCGACAGTGACAGCTCCAGGCTCACGGCATCACCCGCAGAGAGCGACGGCGCTGCAGGAGGTTGAGCAGCAAGAGCACGAGGAAGGAAAAGGCCACCATCAGCGCCGCCAGTGCATGGGCCTGGCCATACTCCATCGCTTCCACGTGACCGTAGATGCGCGTGGAGACCACCGCCGTCTCGCCGGGTATATTGCCACCGATCATCAACACCACGCCAAACTCACCCAGGGTGTGGGCAAAGGTGAGGATGACTGCGGTGAGCACCCCCGGCCAGGCGAGCGGCAGCGCCACCGTCAGGAAGGCTACCAGGGGACGGGCGCCCAGGGTGGCCGCCACTTCCAGGGGGCGTGGCCCGATCGCAACAAAGGCATGCTGCAGGGGCTGCACCGCAAAAGGCAGGGAAAACACCACCGAGCCGAGCAGGAGACCAGTGAAGGAAAACGACAGCAAGCCCCAATCCAGGGCCGTGGTCAGGCGCCCGAGGGGCCCTTCCGGGCCCATCATCAGCAACAGGTAGAAGCCGAGCACCGTCGGCGGCAGCACCAGCGGCAGGGTTACCAGGGTCCCGATCACACTGCGCCAGCGGGATTGCGTGGTCGCCAGCCACCAGGACAGGGGAATGCCCAGCAACAACAGCACGAGGGTGGTCGACCCCGCCAGGCGCAGGGTGAGAGCAATCGCCTGCAAGGCCTCCTCAGTCAATGGCACGGCAATCTCCCGGCAAGTATCCAAATGTCCGGAATACCGCGCGGGCCTCGGCGGCACAGAGATAGCGGTGAAAGGCTCGCACCTCTGCCTTGTCCTGGGCCGCGGTCAGCAGACCCGCACCCTGGTCGAGCGGCGGATGCAGACTCGCCGGCACCGGCCAGCGGGAGCCAAGCTCAGTCGTCTGCACCTGGCTCGCCGCCACAAACCCGAGGTCGGCATTGCCGCTGGCGACGAACTGCCAGGTCTTGCCCACGCTCTCCCCGTATACCAGCCGGTCTTCCCAGGCCTGTCGCAGGCCCAGTGCCTCGAGCACCGCCAGCGCCGCGGCCCCGTAGGGCGCGCGCTCCGGGTGCGCAATGGCCAGACGCAAGCCCTCCCCCTGGCTGAGCACGGCGCCGCCCGCATCCACCCTCGCGGGGTCACGGCTCCAGAGAACCAGTTGACCGCGGGCATAGACAAAGCGACTGCCGGGAACCAGCAAACCCTGTTTTTCAAGGCGCGCCGGGGTGGTGGTGTCGGCGGCGAGAAACAGATCGTAGGGCGCGCCCTGGCGGATCTGCGCGTACAGCGCCCCCGTGGAGCCCGCCACCAGCCGCACACGGATCCCGGTATCGCGCTGGAATTGCGCACTGATGCGCTGCAGGGGGGCGAGGGCATTGGCGGCCACGGCCACCGTGACCGGCGCAGGCGCGGCGACCAGGGATCCCGTGACCGACAGACAGCACAGTGCCGTCAGCAAAAAAACCTGCAGGCATCGGCGCCTGCCACCTTGACAATTCATACCGTTCCGCGGGGCTGATGGGGCATTCAGGACAGTATGCCAGAGCCGGCGCCCGTGGTATCTCCACAGAATCTGTGGATAACTCTGTGGCCTACCTCTGGGGGGACGCCGCAGAGCGCGAGACCACCGGCGCCGGCCACAACTGGTGACTTTTTGATCGACGCCGGCAGCGCAGCAATCTCCTTCCCTTCACATGTCGGGCAATCCCGCGCCGGGCACGACACGGGAAGCAGGGTACTTGCCCTCAGGAATCGCTGTTGGTGCCAGGCCACTCGTAGCCGTGGGGGGTTGGGCGCCCTTCGGTATCCAGGTTCACGAAGACGATGCGGTCGATGGAAATGATGGTCTGCTTGGTAATCTTGTTGCGGACCTCCGCCCGCAGGGTCACCGAAGAGCGACCACAGCCCGTGACCTCAACGCCCATCTCGATCACATCCCCCTGGCGCGCGGAACTGACAAAATTGATCTCCGACATGAACTTGGTCACCAGGTGACGGTCCTTGCCCAGCTGGCACATCGCAAAAATCGCGGCTTCCTCGTCAACCCAGCTGAGCAGCTGGCCGCCGAACAGGCTGCCGTTGGGGTTGAGATCTTCAGGTTTGACCCACTTGCGGGAATAGAACTTCATCAATGCTCCTCGTGTTGATCGGCCCGCTCTCGCAGCGGAACCAGTACTTCATCAATATATAAATGCAGGCAATCCCAGGCGCGTTGCAGCGGCACACCGCCGACCAGGGGGTGCAATAGTGCCGTAAAGCCGGCCCCGCCCGCCAGATGCCGCTGGCGGCATTCCACCGGCGTCAGGATCTCGTAGCGCTTGCTCTCCCGCAGGGCCTCCACGCTGTCCGCCTGCATCTCCAGCGGGCGCTGCAGCCCCTCCGCACGCCAGCTGCTGTACTCGCGGACCTCGTTAAGCATGTAGGGGCCGATCTCCTCCCAGGCCCGCTCCGGATCCGGATCTATGAACAGCATCGACATGTCCGCCGGCGGACAATAAACGAAGCCCTCGGTACCGTGGGCTGCCAGTTGTTCGTGATAATAAGCCTCCAACTCGGGCATCGGTTGCGGGGGTGAAAAGGGAATGCCGAACCGCGCCGCGCGGCGCGCCGCCGGACGGCTCATGCCACCCAGAAGGAAAAAAGGATGCGGGCGCGAAAACGGAACCGGCGTGACGCGAATCTCCCGGCCCCGGTAGTCGAAGGGCTCGCCGCGCCAGGCCTTCAACAATGTGTCCAGCACATGGTCCATCCAGGCCCCACGCGCCTCCCAGGGTTTGTCCAGTGCGTGAAATTCGATATCGCGATAGCCCAGGCCAGCGATAAAGGACAGCCGCCCCTGACTCAGCAGGTCGATTACCGCGAGGTCCTCCGCCAGGCGCACCGGATCATAGAGACTGACCAGGAGAGCGCCGAGGGTAATCCGGCACTGACGCGTGCGGGCAGCCACGGCGCCGGCCATGGTCAGGGGCGACGGCAACCAGCCATTGTCCGCCAGGTGATGCTCCTCCAGGCCGATGTTGGCAAAGCCGGCGGCATCCGCATATTCAGCCATATCGACAGCAGCGCGGTAACGCTCGGACAGCGTTTCCGGATCCAGACTGTCGCCGGTCATGTTGATGCGCAGGGAAGCGCTGATGTCGTCCGCGTTCATGATGTCTCCCTCGCTGAAGTCTGACGCAGGGTATCAGCGGGATGCGGGGCTCCCGCGCTGCACTCGATGCGGTCGCGACCCGATTGCTTGCCCAGGTAAAGGGCCTTGTCCGCGGCCGCCAAGGCACTGTCGAAATCCGACTCGAGTCGCGCAATACCAAAAGTCATGGTCGCGGTAAGCTGGCCCGCGGCGGTATCCACGGGCGCCGCAAGCAGGGCTTCCCGCACCCGTGTCGTCACCCGCAGGGCCTCGCGCAGGGATGCGTCACAGAACAGAATCACGAACTCCTCGCCGCCCCAGCGGCAGAGCAGATCGCTCTCCCGCAAAGCTCCCTCGAGGCGACGGGAAATCGCACACAGGACCTCGTCCCCAACGGCGTGACCGTGACTGTCATTGAGCGCCTTGAAGTGATCGATATCCGCCAGTACCACGGCCATGGGCTGACCGCGGCGGCGGCACTGCACCATGGCGTGCTGGGCCACCTCCCGGAATGCACGGCGATTAAAGAGCCCGGTGAGGGGGTCGCGGGCGGCCAGTTCGCGAATGGTCTCCAGGGCCTGTTCCAGTTCACTGTTGCGTGCCGCAAGCGCCTGCTGCAATTCCACTCGCTGGCGGTAGGCCCGATAAATCAGCATGGTCAGCAGGACCAATACACAAAGCGCAACAAAGGTCGCGATATTGATCCAGCGCCGCCAGCGCAACTGCTCCGCCTGCCAGCTCGATTCCCGCTGCAGTGCCGCAATCTCGTTCTCCGCCAGTCGCAGCACGAAGCCGGACTCCGCCTCCTGCATCAGGTCCGCGCGCTCCCTCACGGCCTGGGTTTCGCGAAGCGTCGCCGCCCGATCGAGCTGTTCAGCCGCCGCCCGGTCGTCACCCAGCTCCCGGTAGAGCCGCCCCAGCCGCTCCCGCAATTGTGGTTCCACCGAGGGAATGTCCCGCCCCAGGGCCAGCGAGGCGAGATAGTGGCTTTCCGCTTCCTGCAGTGAACCAAGTCGTCGCTGCAGGTCCCCCTGCACCATGCGCGTACCGGCGAGAAACCGCGGCAGGCCCAGGGGCTCCAGGTGCGCCGCGGCCTCGCGGCAGGTCGCTTGCGCCTTATCCAGTGCCCCCGCCGCCTCCTGCACGCGACAGGTATTGGCCAGGCGAATGGCCAGTTCATTGGGCGCTCCCAGCTCCCGCGCAAGTCCCAGGGCCTGCTCTTCCAGGGGCCGGGCGGCAGCGGGCCCTTCAAGCTCGGCCACGGATATCGCCAGATTGCCCAGGGCGGTGACCTGCCAGGCCAGGTTCTCCTCGCGCCGGGCCAGCGCCAGGGTGTTCTCCAGGTACTCCCGCGCCTGGTGATGATTGCCGCTCATCTGGTGCACGGCACCGATGGCATTGCCCAAAGCCAGAATACCCCAGGTTTCCTCCTGCGCCTGGAATTGCAGGTATGCGCGATGAAAGTGCTCCAGGGCCCGAGCATAGTGCCCCTCTTCGGCATCCAGGGTGCCGAGCACGTGCCAGTACCGCGCCTGCAGCAAGGGAGCCTGCAGGTCATTCAGCAGGCCCTCCATGTCTCTCAGCAACGCCCTGGCCTGGGCAATCTCACCGCGGTTGCGGTGCGCTACCGCCTCTTCCCGCAGTTGCTCGACCCGCGCCCGGATGGGATCCTCTGCCTGCTGCCCCCACCCCTGGGGAACCAGCAGGACCAGCAGCACTGCCAGCAGACATAGCGGAGACCGCAGCGCGCCAACCGCTGCTGCGCCCGGCCGGACTCGGCGGAGGCAAACGCGCGGGGGCCGACGGGGGCTGGCATGACCTGTCATGCGGTACCGTGAGGTTCTGGGAAAGCCCAAGTGTCAGGGATTTGTCGCGGCATTTCCAGTCTCCGCCGGTCGATGATGACAAGCGCGGTCAGGGCCGGGGCCAGCGCAGGTCTAAAACTCCGCGGCGAGGTCGGTTCAGGAACGCGAGCGGGTGTCACCCTGGCTGCAAAAATAAAACCGTGATATAACAATGTTTGTTGTCTGGCGGATCCGGCTCGCACACACCAAAGGTTCACCCATGGGGCCGACACGCACACCCGCCGGGTGACACACCAATAATAATTCAGCAAGGATCAACACCATGTCACCAGTCGCCCTCCGCACCCCTGCCTATGCCCGCCCCACCCTCGCTCTCGCCGTGGGCGCCGCCTTTACACTTGCCGACATCCAGCCAGTTGCAGCCCAGGGCGCCGGCAGGCTGGAAGAAGTCGTCGTCTCTGCACGCAAAATCGAGGAAAGCCTGCAACAGACGCCGATTGCGGTCAGCGCCTACTCCCAGGAGACGCTGCGGGAAATCGGCATGGAGACCCTGACCTCACTCTCCGTGTTCACCCCCAATTTGCAGATGCAGCGCGGGGCCGGCGGCGACAGCTCACTGGTCGCCTGCATGCGCGGTCTCTGCCGCACCGATGACATCATCACCGAGGAGCCCATGGTGGGCACCTATGTGGATGGCTTCTACATCGCGCGAATGCAGGGCGCCTTCTTCGACTTGCTGGACGTCCAGCAGATCGAGATCCTGCGGGGCCCCCAGGGCACGCTGTTCGGCAAGAACACGGCGGGTGGTGCGATCAACATCACCACCGTGCGGCCAGGCCCGGAGCTGGGTGGCTATGTGGTGGGCACCCTCGGCAGTGACGACCTCTACGGCGGCAAGTTCAGTGTCAACGTGCCGTTTGCCGACGGCCTGGCGGGGCGCCTCAGCTACGGACAGCAGAAGCGCGACGGCCTGATCGAGAACACCACCTTTTCCGATCTCAACGACAAGGATTTCCAGACCGCGCGCTTTGCCCTCGCGGCGGATATCGGGGATCGCTTCACCGCCGACTATACCGTCGACTGGTTCGATGCCGACCAGACCCCCAATGGCTGGCAACCGACCCTGATCGAACCGGGATTGGATATCATCTTTCCCGGCCTTTCCGAAACCAGTGACCCCGGGCTGGACCGCACGGTCGCCACCCCGGAGGAAGTCTTCGACAAGTTCCGCCAGGTATTCAACGGGCTCACCCTGAGCTACGAGGTGGGTGACCTCGGGCCCGTGGAGGATTTCACCCTCAAGTCACTGACCGGCTACCGCAGTACCGAACTTTCCAGCTTCCGCACCATGGTGCCCTACTACTTGATCTCCGGCCCCCTGGAACAGGACTACGACTTTTTCACCCAGGAATTCCAGTTCCTGGGGACCGCCCTGGACAAGCGACTGAACATCGTCTCGGGGGTCTTCATCAGTGCCGACGAGGGCTTCTACCAGCTGCAGCAACAATTTGGGGCACAGACACCCAATACCGTGATCACTCTGGAGACCGAGACCGATACCTGGGCGGTGTATGCGGAGCTCTCCTACGCCTTCAATGAACGCTGGAAGGCCTCGTTGGGCGGTCGCTACACCGAGGAGGAGAAAACTGTCGATTCGTCGATCTTCTTCCCTGCCACCGGGGGTACCCTGCCCATCAGTGAGCTGGCACCGACCAACGAATTCGAGACCGACAACCTGTCCCCCCGGGCCACCCTGAGCTACCAGCCGACAGACACCACCATGCTCTACGCCACCTATTCGGTGGGCTTCAAGAGCGGCGGCCTGAACGGTCGCGCCACCGAGGTGCGCAACTTCACGCCCTATGACGATGCCGAGATCACCAGCTACGAGGTGGGCATCAAGTCCGACCTGCTGGACCAGCGTCTGCGGCTGAACGTCGCCGCCTTCTACCAGGAGCTCGACGACTGGCAGGTACAGATCAACAGTATCGACCCCAACACCTTCACCTTCCTCAGCCGTATCGAGAACGCCGCCGGGGCCACCATGACCGGCGCCGAGCTCGAGGCAACCCTGGTGCTTTCCGAGGCCTTCCAGATCAGCGGCACCCTCGGCTGGCTGGACCCCGAGTACGACAATTACCTGAGCCAGGACTTCACCACCCTGGAATTTATCGACGTCTCCGACCTGTATAACTTCCAGTTCTCGCCGGAATGGACCACCAGCGTAACGGCCCGCTACGAGGCCCAGGTGGGTGAACTCGGCCGACTGCTGCTGCGACTCGACTGGTCCTGGGTCGACGAGCAGTACTTCCAGGTCGCACCCTCGCCCCTGATCGAGGGTGACAGCTACACCCTGCTGGATGCACGGGTGGAACTGCGGGAAGTGCTCGGCTCCAGCGTCACGGTTTCCCTCTGGGGCAAGAACCTGGGCGACGAGGAATACCGCACCGGGGGCTTCGACGTCCCCACCTTCGGCATCAACCCGCCCGATGGCCTGTACACCAACAGCTGGGGCAATACCCGCACCTGGGGACTGGATCTGCGCTACGACTTCTGAGAGACGTGGAGGTTTGGTTATACAGCCAAACCTGCCCGCAAACGCCTCGCCACATCGTGACTTGTACGATTTTCTTTCTTTGCGTCACCCAACAATCTGAAAATCAAGTCTCGCACAGCTGAAAGCAGTAGAGGGTCCGCATCCACCCTGATATGCCCAGGCTCATCAAAGACAGGCCACAGCAGCCTGTCGTTTAGCGCCAGCATCGCATTTCGATCTGGCGTGTCGTATCTTAGCTGAACAAGTGGGATTGGCCGGCGTTGCACATCGGCAAGAAAGCGATCCAGCTCCAGCATCTGGTTGTGCACCGTATCGGAATTGGGTTTCAGCTTTTTTTCAGCAAGGCTAGCCCCGGTGGCTTCCAGCATGATGTTCTGCTGCCGACCAACACTGTCATCCTGCCGAGACTGGCGCTGTTCGCTGCGATAGATAAGTTCCAGTTTATCTACACCAGAAAACTCACATTCTAAGACATCATCTGCGGTCGCTAGACGTTGTTCCCCGACTGCCAGAGACATCAGTGGCTTGCGCTCGACCCATGCAGTCTCAACAAAATCAAAAGGCTCCAACATATAATTGAGCAACTTTTCAAAAACAGGATCGCCATAGGTAGCAAAATGCAAGTTACCCTGCTCATCAGGATCTAAGCCGTAGTCAAACAACTCCCTGGACGTAGTGAGCAACACACCGTCTGGCACCCCTGGAATGCCGGTTATGCGGAATGCATCGCCATGAGGGAAGCTCTCAACGCGCCCCCCGAGCGCCTTGAGATAAGCACTTCCGCTGATAGTCCGCCAGATATTCTCCAAGGAAACAGGTAATGGTTCATCGCGTTGCTGAGCTTCCAGATGTTCGTAGGCGGTCTTTTGTTGATCGGCCTTGAACTCCGTTAGCTGCTGGCGCTCTTTGATTCGCTTTGCATGTAACTGCGCTCGTCGAATCAGTTCGTCTTCATCAATCTTTCCCTTCTCACCTTCAGCCTTCGCATAATCCTCAAAATCCTCAGGCTGGATTGGCAATAGTGAGAACTGCAGCTCACCAGAAACCGTTAAGGCTTCGCGAAAACGCTTGACCAGTCTGGAATACACCACCTCCTCTACGCTACCTTGATAGAGGTAGTTCAACACATGAATCTGCGCATGCTTTTGACCAATACGATCAATACGCCCAATACGCTGCTCCAGCATCATCGGGTTCCAAGGCAAATCGAAATTGATAAGCAGATCGGCGCTCTGTAGATTAAGACCTTCAGCTGCTGCGTCAGTGCAAAGAAGAATATCGATATTCCCAGCCACAAAACGCTGCTTGATAGTGGTGCGGTCCAACCGTTCCGGCTGAAACTCCCCTGCTCTTCGCAGAGTACCACCGGATCCCGAGAAAGTACCGATAGGGCAACCGGGCAGGCGCTGTCTCAATTCTCTATGAAGATAGTCCATGGTATCTGTGTAGCGTGTGAACAACACCAACTGACGCACACGATCACTACCATTAATCCGACGTAGATCAATATGTTCAAGAAGACGGTTCATTTTCCTGGGTGTCGTAGGCAACTTTTTCATTGTTGCCAACAGAGCTGCGACCGCACCCTGCTCCCAGGTCAAGTCACTTTCACTACGGTACTTGAGAACCAACCCCTCCACCTCATCATCCTGCAACTCCTCGAGATCCTCGCGGGAGGCATCTGCAGCTGCAAACTGGGAAGCTTTGTGATCTAGAGTCTGCTGAATTTTCTGTTGACGCCGCTCAAGGGAAGATTGCAGCGCAAAAAAGGATGAGGCATAACGCAGGCGCAAGAAACTCAAATAGAAGCCAATGGCCGCTCTCTGCTGCCCATCTTCAAGGTTAGCTGCAATCTGACCTGCGAGATCCGCACAGTACTCCTGCAACTGGTCGTATACCTCACGTTCAATGTTTTCCAGTGGAATGATACTGGGTTGGACCTCCCGCCAGGCGAGATTGGCATTTAACAAGCCTTCTCGCTGATAGGCTCGCAATAGAGAACGTGTGTGTCGCAACATGCTCCGCCCGAGCGGCGCCAACATGCTCAACGCGGGCTGCACCTCATCCCAAATGATAGGGTCCCAGCCGCGATCGATAAAATCCTCAAGCCCCGACTTTCCAAAAGGGCTCAACACATGCTCATTGACAAATTGCCACTGCTCGGGGGACGAGTGACGAACGTTATTCAAATATCGACGCAGCCACTCCTTCTCATAATCCGCCATCGACTCATCGTTAAGCAACTTATCGCGAACGCGGTAAAATATTTCACACAGATCTTCCGAGAATTGTACTGCGCCTGCTGAAGGCATCAGCTTCAACAGATCGAAGGCCTCTACCCTGTTCAACTGCATCGGTGTCGCCGTGGCCAAAAGGAGCGCGTCCGATTTGCTATAGAGCGAGCGACGTAATTCCTGATAGAGCTTGTTAAAACGCGGCATGCTGGATTGATTATCCGGACTCTGCCGTCTGGCCTTGTGCGCCTCATCCACCAAGACCATATCTGTTTCAGGAAGGTTTTCCAGCAATCTCCCACCTTTCCGATTAATCACCAGGCCAGTCGAAATAATTTCAAGTGGTGCATCGAACATCTGGCTTTGCCCTTCGCAAAGCTCGCCATTTCGCAGGTCAATGCGCTCCCAAAACCCCTTGCGATTAGTACGCCGGACAAACGGCAAGTAAAACTTTTCCGTCATTTCCGTCAGCCACTGTGACGTCAGCGACGCGGGCGCGAAAACCCGGATTGACTTGGCTCGGCCACTCAACCACAAAGCCCTGAAGACCAGTCCGGCTTCAATAGTTTTGCCAAGTCCCACCTCGTCACACAGCAAGTGGTTGCGAGGGTAAGTTTCCAGCAGACGATTGGCCACAAATCGCTGGTGCGGCCAGGGTTCAATGGGCGTGGTCTCGATTGCGACGCGCTCCCCGCCAGGCAGTAGTGGAGCGAGGCGCAGCATAGCGAAGCGCAGGCGTTCGGTGAAGCTCGGCACTACCTCATCCCTTTCTCGCATCGATTTTTGTGGCGCCTTCATCCAGGAGCCATCTATTTCGTACAACGAGCGCGCGTTGCGAGAAATTTTTACCAGTCGAGCCTCGACTGCTTCAGGTAACGAAAATGTCTTGATGGCGGGGTGATTACCTTGCCATAACGCAGAGAAATTACGATGGGCCTGGGAAACAAGCGACTTGTTCCAGTCATTCCAGGAAGGAAGAACGAGGATATTTTCCGCATTGACAGCAAGCGCTGTTTCTGACTCGTTGAGGGATCCAGCAAGATATAACTCATCCCGACCATCACCAATGATCGCCCACTTTTCGTGCAAGTATCCATCTTGGGCATAGTCCAATGCCTGCGGAGAACCATCCTTCGCATGTACTCGCAAACCTACGCGAATACTGAGATGCTCCTTCGCCACCATCCACGCAAGCAACTCAACACCATGTCGTAATGCTGAAGGCCACTGATGCTCGCCATCCAGCTCTGCCAGCATGACCTGACTGGCGCGCTGTTCGTCACCTTGCAGAACAGCAGCAGCATCCTCTGCAGTGAGCTGCATGCCAACTACAAATCGCGCCCTGCCACCGTTTTCTACAAAACCGGAAAAACCCTGAGATGCAGCGGCCAAAGAAGATGAGGTGAAGTAACCGGCCACTCGATCATAGGCCGTTGCCCGCATTAGTGCAGGAATATAGAAATCGTGCAATACGTCGACGAGCTTGCCGTCTTCACGAATATCCGACGTGGCGTAACTGGACTCCCAGGGATAATCACGCAATGCCACTATTACCTCCTGAGGGCATTCTGTTCCTAAACATTTTGACGCATATCCAGCTCATTCCACTCCAGAGCTCGCGAGCGCCAATGCATTTCAATTTGCTGAACAAACTTCGGGTGGACCATCTTGGCGCGAAGCTCACACCAATGCGGGCCATCCTGCCGAATGACAACTCCCTCCAGAGGGCCGTCCCGGAAACCACTGGACGTGTTATACACCAGCTCCTCAAGCTCTTTAATTGTGAAGCGCCCTCGTTTCAACAATGGCACCGAAACCAGGCCAAGTATGTCAGCCAGCTCATCGCGTCGGCTACTGTTCCAGAATCGCTGCGCGGTGCGATCGAAGACATCAAAAACCAGGAACCAGTCAGGTAGACTGCCATAGTCGAGAGAGTGTCGCGCGGCGCACCATTCTCCGAACACAATGACATCCGTAGGCAGCTCCGCATGAAAGCTGGCAAGATGCTGCGTCAACCACTGATTTAGGCGCGAGAACTGCCCGCGGAACGGCGGCTCTAAATAAGCCCCTCGGTTCTGGGCACGTATCTGACCATTTCCCCCCCAGGAAATGCCCAGGTTCGCGCCATCCAGCTTTTCCTCCACTACTACGTCACCGGCCAACAGCGCTTTGACCTCGGGGGGGGCGAGCAGCTTGTCGTCTCGCGGCTCCCCCTCGCCCAGCCAGGCAAGGTGCGGTGTATGAGGGAAACGGAAGAACTCAGTCATCTTCAGGAAGCTCCGGTGCAGGGCCGTCAAACTTCCCTCGGTAAAAGCGCTTCACATCCTCTGGGCACACAAAGCGGAAACGAACCCCTGCCTCGGCAAGCTTCGGCCACCAGCTCAACCATTTGCAGTCGGCAGCTTGAAGCACATGCGGATTGCCATCATCAGCCGCCGCCACAGCGATAAACTTTCGGTCCGGTGGATCAAACACCTTTTGCAGCTCGTGATTGGGGAACTCCTCAAACCAGTCCTGTACTGTTTCATTCACCGACACCCGAGCGACATGCTTTGGGTTGGACTGGCACTGCAGCAGCCACTTGAGAAAGGCGTCCCCGGGTTCGGGCTGACCCTTGTTTGGGTTCAGCTTGTGTAGGTACTCATCAATCAGCTTCCAGCTATCATCGATGACGACGACACCTCGATGGCGTATATCGTCAATAGCCTCGATACAGGCAATAATGCACTCTTCTGAAACGCCCTCATGATCAGCATTCGCCACCAGCAGCACGTTGGTATCGATTACAACACGCGTCATGCATCGCTTCCCCGTGCCTTCTGGGCCCGACGCTTGCGGGCGGCCGCCAACGCCCGCTGAGTGATGTCTTCCATGCCGTCACCGAAGAAGTCATCAGGCCAGTTTTCGATATCCCCATATTCGTTGAGTCTCAGCGGTTCCAGGTGGGCACCGTTACGACGGCGCGTCACGAAGTAGACCGCCACTTCATCGGGCGTTACCTCACCTTCAGCGATACGCCGCTGCAAGCGGTTAAGGAAATGCTCCGAATGGCTCTCAATGATAAGTTGAGTGTTGCGAACGTGCCCATCCTCCCTCGCCTGAATCGCACTGATAAAGGCATCCGCCAGGTTAGCCTGCACACGTGGGTGCAAGTGAATTTCCGGCTGCTCCATCCACAAGACCGAATTTGGCGGCGCATAAAACGCCTGTACCAGTGCTGGCAGAATCTGGGACACACCAAACCCGACGTCGGTCAACTTGACCCAGGGCGCCCCGGCGTGGGTCTGGATCAGTACCTCATACTCCTTGCGTCCTTCCGCGATGGGCTCGACCTTGAACTCGTGGATGATGCCGAGGTTCTTGAGCCAACCGGCGATAAATGTATCGAAGGGTTGATACTTCTGCCTGGGTCCGCGGTTTAGCTCCCGCCCCTGCTGGGTGGCCGCCAGGATCGCCGGAATGGTAAGCTCACCCTCGGCACCCACATCGGGCGGGGAGTCACCCGACCAGGGGTAGACGCGCTTGGGTGGGCTGCGCAACGGGCCAAGGTGGTAGAAGTTCTCCAACAGTTGCTCCGCTTCGAGCACGAACTCGGTCAGGAAGTGCGCATTTTGATATCGCGAAAGTGTCTTGTCTGAGAACCGGTAAAACTTCTCCGGCGACTCAACACCCCAACTTCTACCCTGTGCATGAACCAGCCGCAGGGGTTCGCACTTGAGGAAAGGCTTGGCGTCCCGGCGCCCATGACTGGCGCTGAGCACCTTTTCGTCGTCCTGACGCAAGGTATAGGAAAATTGCTTGGTTTCGGGCTGCTGCACCTTGCTGGCAGCGATCTCTGCTTCCAGTGTGAGTTCATCGCCACTGAAAGTCTGATCCGGGTTGAGGATATCTCTCAATTCCAGCGGCTTTCGAGTCTTCCAGCTCAGCGAAAACTTGAGCGCTTTAGTCAAATCGTGCTCAAACAAACAGTCCTCGAATGTGCCCAGGTCGATCAGCGAGTTGTCGTCGCCCAAATGCAGAGAGCGCTTGCGATCGGTCAGCAGCGCTGTCTGCTTCAGGGCCATCAGCAGATGACCCAGGCTCGACTTGCCTGAGCTGTTGGTGCCGAAAATGACCGTCAGCGGCGCCAGGCGCATGGGCCCGGTGTCCCGCCAGGCCTTGAAGTTCTGCAGTCGCAGCTCAGTGAGCATGGGTCTCTCTCCTTACAGCTCGTAGTCGATCAGTTGAGCTTCGCGCTTGAGCTCGTCGTCGCGACACTCCTTGGCCCACACCTTGAGCAGGCCGCGCAGGGCGTCGCTATCGCGCTTGCCGTGCTCGCTGAGGTAGTTACGCGCAGCGACGATGCCACCTTCACGATGCGTGATGATAAGCCCACCGAGCACGTCCCACAGCGTCTGTGGGCTCTCCAGGCGGGCCGCGGCGCGCTCCTCCGGCTTGAGCAAGCGCAACTTGTTGCCGCGGATGGCCAGCGGGGCGGCGCGCTCGTCTTCACCGACGTTGGCATAGGCCACCATATCGTCGCTGACGCGGTAGTTGCCGTTGCGGTTCTGAAGGCGGAAGTTGAGCGAGCGGCTCATCTGCAGCGCGTCATCGAAGGCGAAGTCACCGAGGCCATTGATGCCGAGGGCGATCACCGCCAGGCGGGATTCGGCATCCAGGTCATCAACGGTGACCAGGCCGCCGGAGAGGCGGCTGACCTCTTCTTCTGCCACCACGCGGGCCGCTTCCTGCATGGCGCGGGTGGGCGGCACCTCGTCGTCGCCATCCTGTACCGGCCAGTGGGCGGAGTAGACGCGCAGGGCACGGCCCCAGGAGGCGATCATGCGGTCTACAGGGTTGAGCTTGAGTCGCTCGAACTCCCCCAGGCCCTCACGCACCGCAGCTTCCAGCTTGCCTTTAACCTCATAGGCCCAGCTGGAGGGCTCGCGATCCCCACGATCCGCCGGGCGGCAAGCGATAAAGATTGTGGAGGCGGCAGCTGCCAAATTCATCTGGTGCATTGAGTGGCTGCTTTCAGAATCTACAGGCATACAGGAGGTAATATGCCAACCAGAATGTATCAAGGCATTTGTCAAAGTTTCCCAGGCGTCTGAGCTTTTGTGGGTAAACATTAAAGTCATTATGCCATCTAGCTTGAGCACACGCTTGCATTCAGTGAAGATTTCCTGCATAAGCTGCTCGTAGCGTGCCTTGGCGTTTCGAGCCGATCCATCTCTAGCAGGATTAGCGACGGCCTCTGAGTACTTATCAGTTTCTTCATCATCAAACCAGCCAGGGTATAGATCGCCTACAGACCGCTTATGCCAAGCATAGTAAAAGTCAGAAAGCTCACTGTATTGCACATTATCGTAATAAGGCGGGTCCATTACTATCGCATCAACACTACGCTCATTCACCTCGCCAATGTTGGTTGCTGAACCTTTTAAAAGCTTAACAAACTCTCTATCGCACCCGCCAACATTCCTCTTGCTAGCAAGTTCGGCAATTCCTTTATACGAATCTAATACCTGATCGACCCCCCACATAAACCCAGATGACGGGCCAGAGAAAACCATCTCTCCAAAAGTCCACTGAGTTGCAAAATTGTGTCTACTAAACGCACCTTTAATAATACCCCTTGTATATTCCCACCGCGTATGCCTGCAGTTGTAATCAATGCCTTTATCTAGCATGAATTGCAGATAGGTAACTATCGCACGACCACGCTCGAACCCAAACTTTTCAATTATTTTATTTTTTACATCATAAAGTGCCTCAAGAGCAGTCAAATGCCCAAGAAGCTGACGAGGAGTAAACATGTCTGACCACAACTCCTCACCATACATCCGATGCCCGCGATTATAATTTGATAACTGTGTAATAGGGCTATTGGGTATCAAGCCTTTAACTTCGAAATCTAGGCGGCGCTCTTCCAGTTCGAGCTCGGCTGCTTGAAGAGCCTCTAGATCCGCTTCATTGGGGGACCTGAAGTAACGCACCTTTTTAGTCTTAATTTGACCATTTCGCTCACCACTGACAAAGCGCTGCACCCTGCCATGCCTATCGAGCTTAGGCTCCAAACGAATGCTAACTACGCTGTAAAGTACGTCCTTCCACTTGCCATGATCGGACTCACCGCGGGCCTGGCGTTTAATCTCATCACCAGAGATAGCCTGCTGGCAATGTACGCACTGACCAACACCGCGACTAACGGTTCCGGCATCCAAATCTTCACCGCTGGGGCCGCTGTTACCAGCTGTAACCTCAAAGGGTTCGAAGCGAACGGTGCGGTCTGACTGTGGTTTGATGGCCACGCCCCACTTTTCACCCTCCTTGGAAAGCCATAGGGAATTGAGTAGAGGTGCATCGCCGACGCAGTGAGGGCAGGTGACCTGACGGCAGTAAAGCAGCCCCATGTGGTCATGCTCGTTGGAGTATTCTTCTACCAGCTCAGGATGCTTGTGCAGGTGAGCTTCCAGCTTAACACGCTGATCAGCAGGGATCGGGCTGAAGGGTGTGAAGGCGGCCATTTTACCCTCAACCGTTTCTTGTAGTTTTTCTACCCACTCCAAAATATCGTCCAACAAACTTTCACCAAAGCGTGCCGGATAGTCCAGCGTGGCCTTGAGGATGACACTAGCGACCGGGTTAAGCTCGTTGGCGATGACCTTATGGCCGAGACGCAACGCCTCAAAGGGTATGGAGCCACCACCCGAAGTTGGGTCGAGCACTACTTTTCGCTGATGCTCGGGTAGTGGCTCAATCGGTATGGCGAAGGCGCGGGAATAGCCGTAAGAATCCTCGGGATCCCAGCGAATAGCTGTGCCAAGGATATTTTTGACGTCGGCTCGCTTGGCGAACTCGATCTTCTCCTTGACACCGGCAGGATCGGCAGTTGCCTGCACCACTTCCAGCTTGGCTCCAACATAGACACCCATTGTGGGCAACTCTTGGACATCTACCTTCCAGGCCTGCACCACTGAGTCTTCCTGAAACTCGGGGCTTGCCTGTTCCAACTGACCGATCATTTCACGGCAGGCTTCACGGCGCTGCTGCTCCTTTTCCACCGCCTTGAGCACCGTCTTATCGACGGGCAGCACCCAGCGGCCATCATCCTCCTGGTAGAACCGCTTGGTGATGGTATCGCCTACCAAGGTCCAGCGCTCTTCCCCCAGTTTGGCTTGCCATCGAACGATACCCAAGTCTTGCACAAACTGCTCAGGATCGGCATCCGCTGGCATCAGCGAAGCGAGAATTGCAGCCCGGCTGGGTACAAGTGGTCTGCGAGCCCACCATATATGCAGACGATGAGTAGGCGGCGCTTTTCCAGTGTCACGCTCGCGGCGCGTTTCCGCCCCAACTTGATGGCAAGGAAAACCGGCTTCGATCAGGCGCTGGTCGTCGATCAATGTCTGGGCGGTGCTGGTGGTCGGCATGCTGGTAGCAGTCAGGCCTGATTCGTTGACGTCCATACAATTGCTTCCTCTAACAAGGCGACAGCCAGGCAACCGGCCTGGCTGATCATGCATTCTTGGCACTGCCGCTCTTAGCGTGGCTAAGCTGCCTTTTCCGGCCCGCTTTGCGAGCCACTTCGATTCCTATCCCTCAGCCGCGGGCACGCACCTTCTCCAGGATGCGTGGCACCCGCTTGTCGCCGGCCTCACCGCACAGCAACATGCGCAGCCCGCTGGTGGCCCAGCTGCGCAGCGCGGGGTCGGCGGTGGTGACGTTGGCCAGCCAGTAGACGGCCTCCTCCCGGGAGAACATCGCTACCCGGCGGCCGATCAGCTCGATGCGGTCGACGTCCTTCACCTTGCTCTGCAGGCGGAAGAACAGCGCCAGGCGGGCGCCGGCGGCCTCATCCAGAGGGAAGTTGAGATCACTCCGCTTGAGCCCCTGGGTGGACATATAGCCCTCCAGACCCAGGGGAATCCCCTGCTCGTCCTTCACCTCTTCCAGGATGCGCTTGAGCACCGGCAGGCAGGCGCGCACGCTCTCACCGTGCAGGGTGCCGCGCTCCACATGCTTGGCGCGCGGGTTGGTGAGCCCTTCTATGTCGTCGCGGTCCTCGGGGGCAATGCGCTCCTTGATGATCAGCACCGGCGGCGGCAGGTCCTTGTGGCGCGTCAGGCGCAGCACATAGGGCGAACGTTTGGCCAGCTTTGCCAGCTGCGCCTCATCGGCCTGATTGCTCTTGCGGCGGGCGCGGGGGGCCGCCTTCTTTGCGGTAGTGGCCATCGACGGTGATTATCCTTCCAGTTGCTCAAGCATCTTGGTGAACTTGCAGTTCGGGTCTTGCTCACCCAGCGTCAGGCGAACCTCATGCTTCTCGGTGGTGAAACGCAATCGGTTGTTCAACGCAGAAAACAGCGCTCGGCTCTCGACCAGGGCGCCTACTGTGGTCGGGCCGAGGATCAGCTGAAAGCGGCCCTTATCAGGGGTTTCCGCGCCGATCTGTAACGTCTGCATCTCGGTCTTTGACTGGGCCAGTCCGGTGCCGGAGAGCAGGTTGAAGAGCTGCTTGATTTTCTCGGGCGTACGCAGCACAAAAGAGCGGTTCTCCACCTTGGGCTTGGCGATCCACCCGCGGGCCTGGGCCGTCTGATAGGGCACCACGATACCGCTGGTGATGCCGCCGACCGGCACGCTGTCGCCGGTCATCGCCTGTTCCGGGTCGGCATCCCCGCCGTCACCGAAGGCATCCTGCGGGTAGGCCACCAGCTGCCGCTGGGCGAAGAGGTTCTCCAGCTGCTGCTGGTAGACGTGAGCATCGACCTTGTCGTGCTCCTGCTCGATGATCTGCGGCAGCTGTCCGAGATCGATCTGGTCACGACCCTCGATGGTCTGACGGATCCAGGCGCCCACGGTGTTGGGGTCGCGCACGATGCTCTCCAGCCAGCCGAGCTGCTTGGCGTGCTCCTTGGTGCAGAGGATCCAGCCCTCGCCGCCGTTCTCCAGGGGCTCTACCGTAAGCGGCGGCGGGTTGTCCTTGTGGTAGAGGGCGTCAGGCTTGTGGCTGGTCTTGTCTGGCATATGGCCCAGACACCAGCTGCTGCGCTTGGTACCTTCCACCAACACAGTGGTGAGTAGCGCCGGACGCTGCAGGATGGGCCAGTTACGGCGAGTCGCGAAACGCTCGACCAGGTCGCTGACATTGACTTGTTTGAGGCTATCGAAGAACAGCTTGCCAAGCAAAGTAATGGCCTCTGCGGTGGAGGCTCGTTCCTCGCTAATCAGCTCGCCCTCGTCAGCCAGCTGCTTAAGGATGGCATCCTCCAGGTGCAGGCCGCCGGAGCCACCCGCGGTAGGACCACCACCGCGCTTGCCGAGGTCGCGGACCACGACTCGACCGCCCTCACGTCCCGGGTAGATCAGAAAGCGATAGGCCTCGTCGATGGCGGTACGCAGCTCGGCCGGGCTCCTGGCCGCACGCTCCCTGAATTCCCCCTTCTGCAGTTGCTCATGGCTGACCCCCCAGTTCTCGGGGTTTTCCTTGAGGCGCTCCAGGGAAATCGCCTTGCGCGCCAGGGTGAGAATGTTCTGTCGGGTTCGGTGTTCCTGTTGGGTTCGCGACTCCGTCCAGGTGGTGCCGGCGATATGAGTGGTGCTGGGGTTCAACAGGAAGACCTGGTTCTGATACTGACGCACCGCGTCACCGCGCCGCTCGATAAATCGCGCCGGGTCCATCTCTTCCACCTCGAAGGCGAGAATACCCAGCTGCGGCTTGGGGGTCTTGTCAGGTATACCTTCGTTGTCATCGATGTTGGGGTGCACATCGAACACCGAGGAGCCCTTGATCAGGCTGCGCACCACCTGCTCGACTCGCGTCATCGCTTCGACATGAGCCACATTGCCCTCGATACGGCGCAGGATGTTGTTGAGGGTCGGCACGGTATCGGCGTAGAGGCGCCCATTGCGCTCACGCAGATAGTTGGCCTCGCGCTCGATGGTTTCCAGCGCCGAGCGCACGGTGGCGGGCTTGATGGCCGGCGAGGCCATCTCGTAGACCGCCGAGGTGATGTCGATGCCGAACTTCTCATCCTGCAGCCCCCCGCCGCGGCCGATCAAGCTGTGCAGGAAGACCGAGCGCCACGCCCACTCATGTACTGGATAGCCATCCGGGTGGGGGTTGGCCGCATCCAACTCACCGGCCACGGTGCGGCTGGTGGCGTGGGTGCCGGAAGCCTTGCTGATGTCCGAATCCAACACCGGAACCAGATCGCTGTTCTCGGTCTTGCCCAGCAGTTCGTTGCGGATGGTGCTGTCCGAAAGGTCGATATGCCCGGTCTGGATCAAAGGGATGGCCAGCTTCGCCTCCCAGATGCGGCGCACGGCGCGCGCCAGAGTTCGCAGTAAACCGCGGGTGCCCTGGAAGCTCTCCACCTGGGCCAGCTCCTCGGAAAGGAACTCGATCAGCGTGGGGTGGAACGGATAGTGCGCTACCAGCCGATCGTGCAGCTGGGGATCGTTGGCGCCGGCAGGCAAGTCGGTGCCGGCCTGACGATAAGTCTCGATAAACGCCGCGGCCACCTCGCTAGCTTCCGCCTGGTCGACCGAGACGAACAGGCGCTTGGCCATGATGCGGGAGAGATCGCCCTCCTGCACCGGCGTGGTGGCCTCCGAGGTTCGGTTGACCACGTCCAGCATGCCACGCTGCGCCTTGCGCACCACGGCCTCAGCCTCGGCCGAGCTCATGTTGTGGATGGACTGCAGCTTGCGGATCAGCTTGTTGAAATCACCGAAGGCATTGGTGGCCGAGGCCAGACTCAGCACCACCGAGACATTGGCTCTGCCTGCCGCATAGGTGGAAAGCGACATCAGGAAGGCCGCCGACTGTTCGGCCCCCACACCGGGAAAAGCCGCCTCCATGCGCGAGAGGTACTGGGCGATCTCGTCGATGATGATCAGCGTCGGCCGGTCGCCGAACAGCGTATCGAAGAACTCATCTGAAGCCGGCGCCGAGGCGTCATCCAGGCGCGACTGGATCGAGGCCTGTTGCTCGGTGGAGAGCGTCTGCTGGGCGATCATCCACCACAGGGTGTTGGGCTTGGGCGAAGCGCCACCGGCGGTCTCCCGCAGGGTATCCACGGTGTCACCGATGATGCCGACCACCTGTACCTGTCCTGGCGCCGGCAAACGCTCGGGAGCGAGAATGCCTGTCATGTGATCGGCCAGTGGCTGTCCCTGCATGGCGGCATGGGCCAGGGCGATCAGGGTGTGGGTCTTGCCGCCCCCGAAGGCGGTATCGAGGCGCTGCATGGCCGGGCGCGACAGGTCGCCATTAGTCAGCCGAGCCAGAGCGTTATCCAGGATGGTGCATAGCCCTTGAGTCGGGTGCGTGGCATCGCGGAAGAAGGCCACCGGGTCGGAGTAGAGCGAGCCGGCTCCCTCACGGGCCTCGCCCTTGCGATAGTCACCCAACACCCGGCTGAGGCTGGCGGTAAAGATTTCCGGGTTGAAAGTGCCCGCGAGGATCTCGGGACGTGGCTGACAAGTGGAAAGAACGTCGCGCATTTTTTGCTCCCTGCAATGCCGCCAAGGCTGCCTCCACGAGACCTGAAACCCTGAACAGCTTGTTATAGCTTGCTTGCGCGCTATGTTACGCCAACCGGCATGGCTGGGTAAGAGATATGACACAAGCGGTTAAACTTACTCGAGGTATTGCCATGCGATGCTAGCAGCACCTTATAGGACTGCAGGAACACGAGGTGCTGGAGTTGTGGCGTGTGTCGCTTTTTATGTCGCTGCAAGCTGCGACCCTTATGCCATTCTGTCACTGGGGGACGGAATCCCCTCAATGGATTGGATTTCCCTTCTCTTATCGTAGAACCCAGGCCCGGGTCTCCACTCTGTTACACTGCGGCCTCGTCAGACATCAGCCGCGCTGTCACCCCCCGTGAGGCGCCGCCAGACACCTTGTGACCCGCCACTCGAGGCCCGCCCCGTGACTACTGCGTTTTCCTCTCTCGGCCTGCAGGCAGACCTGCTGGCCAACCTTGCCACGCTGGACTACCGCAGCATGACCCCGATCCAGGCCGGCAGCCTGCCCCTCATTCTGGCCGGACACGATGTCATTGCCCAGGGCAAGACCGGCTCCGGCAAGACCGCTGCCTTCGGCCTCGGCCTGTTGAACAAACTGGCGGTGGAGCGCTTCGCCGTTCAGGCACTGGTGCTCTGCCCCACCCGCGAGCTGGCAGACCAGGTGGCCCGGGAAATCCGCCGACTCGGGCGCGGCATTCACAATATCAAGGTGCTCACCCTCTGCGGTGGCATGCCCCTGGGCCCGCAGATCGGTTCGCTCGAGCACGGTGCGCACGTCGTGGTCGGCACGCCGGGACGCATTGAAGAACACTTGGGCAAGGGCAGCCTGACACTGGAGCAGCTGAGCACCCTGGTGCTCGACGAAGCGGACCGCATGCTGGACATGGGCTTCCAGGCCTCTCTCGACGCCATCCTCGAACATGTCCCCACGCAGCGTCAGACCCTGCTGTTCAGCGCCACCTACCCGCCGGAAATCGAAGCGATAGCCCAGCGTGTCATGCAGTCTCCACAACAGGTCCAGGTGGAGTCCACTCACGACAGCAGCAGCATCGCCCAGGCCTTCTACCGGGTCGAGGACAGCGAACGCAGCCTCGCCCTGCGCCTGCTGCTGTTACAACAGCGACCGGATTCCGCCGTCATCTTCTGCAACACCCGCGCCGAATGCGCCGAGGTCGCCAGAGAGTTGACCAGTCACGGATTCAGTGCGCAGGCCCTCCACGGCGACCTGGAACAGCGCGAGCGTGACCGCATCCTGACCCGCTTTGCCAGCAAGAGCCTGTCGGTGCTGGTGGCCACCGATGTCGCCGCGCGCGGCCTGGATATCGACGCGCTCGACGCAGTCATCAACTACCATATCCCCCGGGACCTGGACGTCTACATCCACCGCATCGGCCGCACCGGCCGCGCCGGCAGCCGCGGCCTGGCCTGCACCCTGTTCAGCGAGAAAGAAGACCACAAGTTGGCGAAGCTGGAAGCACGGCTGGAACAGTCGATAGTGGCCGAGCCCCTGCCCTCGCGGGACCTGCTGAAAACGCCGGCCTACAAACCGCCCATGGTGAGCCTGGAAATCGGCGCCGGCAAAAAGCAGAAGCTGCGCCCGGGCGATATCCTGGGCGCCCTCACCAGCGAGAACGGCATCGACGGCAGCCAGGTGGGCAAGATCAGCATCCACGATAACTGGGCCTGCGTGGCGGTGCGGCGCAAGGCAGTGGATACGGCGCTGGACAAGCTTGGGCGCGGCAAGGTAAAGGGGCGCAGCCTGCGGGTGCGGGTGTTGGGCTAGCTGCGTCCGTGAGGGGCTTTATAACGTGAGGATATGGCGGAGAGAGAGGGATTCGAACCCTCGATAGGTTTTACCCTATACTCCCTTAGCAGGGGAGCGCCTTCAGCCACTCGGCCACCTCTCCGCAGAGGTTTTCACCGGCCTTGCGCCGGTGCTCTGGACTGGCGATTGCCAGCGTTGAAACAGTGTCGTGTCACTGCCTCACCAGAGGGGCGGCATCATACCATACTGTGCCGAAATTCAAACCCCGCAGGGCCGCTTTCACGCACCGCCCCCGGAGAGACGTCGGCAACAGGCCGCCGCCACCGACAGACGCGGCGGGCAGCACCTGTTGCTCAGGAGTCCTGGTGGTCGTCGGGAAGGGGCGGCTCGTCGCCGTCCTGGATGCGATTGTAGATTTCTTCCCGGTGAACTGCGACGTCCCGGGGTGCATTGACCCCGATGCGCACCTGGTTTCCCTTCACGCCCAGCACCGTGATGGTGATGTCATCGCCAACCTTGAGCGATTCGCCGACTCGGCGGGTGAGTATCAGCATAGCGTCCTGTCTGCCTTGCGCTCGGGTATTGAACAGTTGTAGTTCAGATCCTGAAAAACGCAACCGGCGCGACCCTCAGGCCGCTCCCAGCTGCCCCTGGACCCACTCGGGCACCGCCTGCAATACGGCGGGCAATGCCGCCACGTCACTGCCGCCACCCTGTGCCATATCCGGGCGGCCGCCGCCTTTTCCGCCGAGGCGTCCGGCGAATTCGCGCATCAGATCACCGGCCTTGAGCTGGCCGGTGAGATCCTTGCTGACGCCCGCCACCAGGGCCACCTTGTCGCCGTCGACAGCCGATAACAGCACCACGGCAGAGCCGAGCTTGTTCTTGCACTGGTCGAGGGTATCGCGCAGGGATTTGGCATCGGCCCCGTCGACATTGGCCGCCAGCACTTTCACCCCGGCCACCTCGACCGCCTGCGACGTCAGGTCACCGCCGGCGGAAGTTGCCAGCTTCTGCTTGAGGCGGGCGACTTCCTTCTCCAGTTCGCGCGCCTCGCTGCGCAGCGCCGCAACCCGGTCAACCACCTTGTCGCGGCCACTCTTGACCACCTCGCACACGGCATCCAGGCGCGCATTCAATTCAGCCACCGCCGCCAGGGCGCCCTCCCCGGTCACTGCCTCGATCCGGCGCACCCCGGAGGCAACCCCGGATTCGGCGACGATACGGAACAGGCCGATATCACCGGTGCGATCGACGTGGGTACCGCCGCACAGTTCGACGGAATAGTCCGCCTCCCCCATGGCCAGGACCCGCACCTCGTCGCCGTATTTCTCACCGAACAGCGCCATGGCACCGGCCGCCAGGGCCTCCTCCATGGACATCAGGCGCGTGCTCACCGGGGTGTTGGCACGAATCTGGGCATTCACCTGGCGCTCGATCTCTGCCAGCTCATCGGCGCTGACCGGCTGGCTGTGCGAGAAGTCGAAGCGCAGGCGCTGGGAGTCCACCAGGGAGCCTTTCTGGGTGACATGCTCACCCAACACGCGGCGCAGGGCGGCGTGCATCAGGTGGGTGGCGGAGTGGTTGAGGCGGGTGCGCTGGCGGACACCGCCATCTACCTCGCACTGCAGGACATCGCCCAGCTTGAGACTGCCGCCGAGCACGCGCACATGGTGCAGGTGCTGGCTGGCGGCCTTGGTGGTGTCGGTGACTTCCAGCTCCACACCATCGGCGCGCAGGTAACCGGTATCCCCCACCTGGCCGCCGGACTCGGCATAGAACGGCGTGCGGTCGAGAACCACGACCCCGGACTCGTCCGCGGCGAGGCACTCGACTTCAGCACCGTCGCGCAGCAGTGCCGTCACCCTGCCCTGGCCGGCGAGCGCGTCGTAGCCGGTAAACTCGGTACTGCCCTCGAGGCGCAGCACGTTGCTGTAGTCGACCTTGAAGCTGCCGCTCTCCTGAGAGCGGCTGCGCTGCTCTGCCATGGCCGCCTCGTAGCCGTCCATGTCCAGGGTCAGGCCGCGCTCGCGGGCGATGTCGTTGGTCAGGTCGGTGGGGAAGCCGTAGGTGTCGTAGAGGCGAAAGACTACCTCCCCGGGGATCACCGTGCCCTCCAGCCCCTCCAGTGCCTCGTTGAGAATCTGCAGGCCATTGTCCAGGGTGCGGGCGAACTGCTCCTCCTCGCTGAGCAGTGCCTGTTCCACACGTTCGCGGGCCTCCGCCAGCTCGGGATAGGCCGCGCCCATCTGCTCGACCAGCGGCCCCACCAGACGGTGGAAGAAGGCTTCCCGGGCGCCCAGCTTGTTGCCGTGGCGCACGGCCCGGCGAATGATGCGCCGCAGCACATAGCCGCGGCCCTCGTTCCCGGGCAGGACACCATCGCTTATCAGGAAAGCGCAGGAGCGGATATGGTCGGCGATCACCCGCAGGGAATTGTGGCTGAGGTCCTCGACGCCGAGCAGGCCGGCCGCGGCGCGGATCAGGGCCTGGAACAGGTCGATCTCGTAGTTGCTGTGTACCCCCTGCATGACCGCGGCGATACGCTCGAGGCCCATGCCGGTGTCCACCGAGGGCTTGGGCAGGGGGTGCAGTTCGCCGCTGCCGTCGCGGTTGAACTGCATGAACACCAGGTTCCAGATCTCGATATAGCGGTCGAGGTCGTCATCTTCACTGCCGGGCGGGCCCCCGGGCACGTCGGCACCGTGGTCGTAGAAGATCTCGGAGCAGGGTCCGCAGGGGCCGGTGTCGCCCATCTGCCAGAAGTTGTCTTCATCGAGGCGGGAGATGCGCTCTTTCGGGAAACCGATCTCCTCGACCCAGATCTTTTCCGCCTCGTCATCGGAGACGTGGCAGGTCACCCACAGGCGCTCCTTGGGCAGCTTGAGCTCCACGGTCAGGAACTCCCAGGCGAAGCGGATGGCGTCGCGCTTGAAGTAGTCGCCGAAGCTGAAATTGCCCAGCATCTCGAAGAAGGTGTGATGACGAGCGGTGTAGCCGACGTTCTCCAGGTCGTTGTGCTTGCCGCCGGCGCGCACACAGCGCTGGCTGGAAGCCGCACGCGTATAGGGACGCGGGTCGGTGCCGAGGAAGGTGTCCTTGAACTGGTTCATGCCGGCGTTGGTAAACAGCAACGTCGGGTCGTTGGCGGGCACCAGTGAGCTGCTCGGTACCCGGGTGTGTCCCTGGGACTCAAAATAGGCCAGGAAGGCCTCGCGAATATCGCCTGTCTTCATCGGAATCCTGCCATCTGTCCTTCACTGAAACCGCGACCCGCGAGAATGTGCAGGTGCAGGTGGAACACGGTCTGACCCGCGCCTTCGCCATTGTTGACGATCAGGCGGAAGGCATCCGCGACGCCGAGCTGCTCGGCCACCTTTCCCGCCGCCAGCATCAGATGCCCCAGCAGGTCGCGATCGTCATCTGCGGCATCCACCAGGCGGGGAATCGCCTTGCGGGGGATCACCAGCACATGCACCGGGGCCTGCGGGTTGATGTCATTGATGGCTACGCAGTGCTCGTCTTCATAGATGAACTCCGACGGGATCTCCCCCGCCAGAATCTTGCCGAAAATGGTCTCGGACATGGCAACTACCCCAGTTTTTCGTCGGCGGTGAGCTGGCGCGCCTCGCTTTCCAGCATCACCGGAATACCATCCCGTACCGGATAAGCCAGGCCACTGGCCTTGCAGACCAGCTCCTGTTTTTCCCGGTCGTACTCCAGCGGTGCCTTGGTCACCGGGCAAACCAGGATGCCAAGCAGCTTGTCGTCGATCATTGCAGCCTCCGGAACGGGCCAAAGGGCGCGATTATACGGCCTTTGCGATGCTTTTACAGCGAATCACGGCACGGGCCCGGCGGGTGGCTCGAGCCGGTAGCGCCGCGGCCGGGCCTCGCGTCAGTCTGACGCCATCGGCGGCACCAGGAACTGGGGATCAATGCGCTCGCTGCGCCAGCTCATGCGCCAGTCCAGGTGCGGGCCCGTGGCGCGCCCAGTGGCACCGACTTCACCGATGACCTGGCCAGCTTTCACCTCATCCCCCACCGCCACGCTGACCTTGCTCAGGTGCAGAAAAGACGAGGACAGGCGGTAACCGTGATCGAGGATGATCGTGCCGCCGGAGTAGAACAGATCGGGCTCGGCCAGGGTGACCACCCCCGGTGAGGGCGCTCGCACGGCCGTGCCGGTGGGCACGGCGACATCCACGCCGTAATGGGGATTGCCGGGGGAGCCATTGTAGATGCGCTGGCTGCCATAGACCCCGGAGATGGGGCCTTCCACCGGCCACTGGAAGCCTGCCAGGGCCGCCGCCAGCAGGTCCGGCCGCGTCAGATAACGGGCCTTGGCGGCAGTCACCAGCTTGCGCTCCCGGGCAATCCTCTCGAGCACCTCGGGTGGCGGTGTCACGGTCTGCTGGGGCACGCCGTCGACCCGCTGGATACGGTACTCCCGGGGCGCGATGGCGAGGGTTTCCCGACAGGCACTATCGCCGCGCAACACCACCTCGGCAGTCGTCGCGGCATCCCTCCCGAAACCGGCGAAGACCGTCCCGTCCTCCAGCACATCCAGGGGCTCGCCATCCATCAGGACCTGAGTGCCGGGCGCCACCTGCGCCCACACCAGCCCGCCCTGCTGCAACTGGCCCTGCCACTCGATACAGGCTGCAGCGGGCCCAATGCCGCAAGCCCAGAGCAAGGCCGACCAGACCGCTATCCGCCACCGTCTACCTGTTGACATAAGAACCCTCCATGAAGATCAGCCGCAACCGCCCCGCTGGCAAGGCCTCGCGACAAGCGGCCGTTACGAAGTGATTGAGCTGCTTGCAAACCAGGCCCTAGAATACACGGCATGAGCAGATACCGACCACCTCGCCGACGCGGCTCGGCCTACATCACCCCCGAGGGCGAGGCAGTCCTGCGCCGGGAACTCCACCAGCTGTGGAAAGTCGAGCGGCCACAGGTCACCCAGGCGGTGCACGAAGCCGCCAAGAATGGCGACCGCTCGGAAAATGGCGACTATATCTACGGCAAACGCCGCCTGCGGGAAATTGACTCACGGGTGCGCTTCCTCAGCAAGCGTCTGGAGGAGCTCAAGGTGGTCGACCGCATACCGGACGATACCGACAAGGTCTACTTCGGTGCCTGGGTCACCCTGGAGGACGAGGACGGCGGCGAGCGCCGCTGGCGGATTGTCGGCCCGGACGAGTTCGACCTCGCCCGGGGCCTGATCAGCGTGGATTCACCCGTGGCGCGGGCCCTGCTGGGCAAGCGCCTGGATGACGAGATCCAGGTGCGCAGCCCCCAGGGGGAGCAGCGCTACTGGATTGCGGAGATCCGCTACAGCGGCCCCTTAGAAGAACCACTCCACGCCGACTGAGGCAGTGCGCGGCTTGTTCGGGCGGGCACCGTCCGGCACCCGGGACACGATTGCCTGTTCGTCGAAGAGATTTTCCACCCGGGCATAGACCGTGGTGGCCTCGTTCAGGGCGTAGCGGCTGATGACGTCCACCACCCACAGGTCCTCGCTGCGATCAAAGCGGTCGCCGTCATTGTTGCAGCCGACACTCATGCACATCTCGTCAACGTACTTGACCACCGCGTAGTTGTTCCAGCCGTAGCCGGTTTCGATGCCAGCGCGCAGACTGAACACATGCTCGGGGATGTCAGCCAGCTCGTCGCCATCAGCAAAGCCCAGGGCCTGCGAGTCCTCGCTGATGCTGGCGTCGGTCCAGGTGTAGCTCAGGTCCAGCGGCATGGCCAGCCCCCCGCGCTCCATCACCGTACCCAGCTGGAACTCCAGACCCTGGATAACCGCTTCACCCGTCACCAATGAGCCGGAAGTGGCGCCATTGCTGCAGGGGTTGGCGTTGGAACAGTTTTCCGCCTTGTTCTCGAAATCGCTGTAGAAGCCCACCGCTTCGGCATACCAGTCACCCTGGTAGCGCACGCCCGCCTCCCAGTTGGTGCTGGTCTCGGGATCCTCGTTGTCCTGGCCACCGCCCTCGAGGGGCGAGAAGCCGCGATGCACACCGGCCAGGAGCTGCCAGCTCGGGGTGACGTCATAGGTCATGGAGATACCCGGCAGCCACTCGCGGCTGTCACTGCTGCGGCGGGAAGGATCCACCAGGCGCTCGCTGTCCGCCCACTGCCGGCGGTTGGACTCCACGTCCTCGTAGCGCAGGGCCAGGTTGAGGGTCATCACCTCGTTGACCTGCCAGGTATCCAGCGCCCAGAAAGCCAGGGCCTCGGAATCCTCGAAACGGTTGTCGCTGCCGGTGGGGGCGACAGTTTCCACGTACACCAGTTCGCCATTGACCTGGTCGTACACGTCGACCGGCTGGTAGCGATCCATCTCGTCTTCATGATAGCGCGTGCCCAGGGCCAGCTGGTGGGAGCCCATTTCGATGTCCAGGTTCAGTTCCAGGCCAGTGGACTCGTACTCCCGGTTGTTGTTCTTGTAACCCAGGCCGGCAACATCCACCGTGCCATCGAGGATGCCCTGGGCCTCGGCATCGCCGGCATTGGCGGCGGCGATAAAGGCACCGCCACCACCCAGTTTGAACCAGTTGCGGGCGAACTCGTTGTGATAGGCCGTTGCGGTAAATTGCGTGGATTCGTTCAGGGCCAGGCGGTAAGTGAGGTTGTAACCGGTGTGGTCGTTGTCCATCTCGTCGATGCTGGACAGGCCGTAGCGGCGATTCTCGTCACGCGCGAAGTCGGCATCGGTCAGGCCCAGGTAGGTCTCGTCGGAGACTTCCTCGGAGTACTGGGCCTTGAACAGCAGCGCCTGGGTGTCGGTTTCCCAGGCCAGCTTCACGACATAGTCACTGATGTCGTAACCGCTGTCGCGACGGCTGCGATCAATCTCCTTGTAACCGTCACTGCGGCGCTGGGCGGTTTCCACCAGGAAGCCGAAGTTGCCCGAGCGAGCACCGTAGTTCGCCAGCAGGTCCATCTCGCCGTCTTCGCCGCCACGCAGGTTGAGGTAGCCTGCGGATTGCTCGGGAATCGGCGTGGACACCAGATTGATTACGCCGCCGGTGGTCTGCGGGCCATAGCGCAGCAGAGGCGCGCCCTTCAGCACTTCCACGGCGTGCATGCGGGCCATGGTGGGGAAGTAGTACGCGGCGGGCGCGGTGTAGGGCGCCGGCGCGATCGGCACGCCGTCTTCCATCAGGGTGACCTTGGAGGCCCGCTCCGAGGTGGCGCCGCGGATGCCGATATTCGGACGCAGGCCGTAGCCATCCTCTTCCCGGATGTAGATGCCGGGGACCGTCTTCAACAGCTGGTTGATGTCCGTCGCTGCCTCAATCCGGATCTGCTCGTTATCCACCAGGGCGGCTGTTCCCGGCAGCTCCCGCACGGCCTCACGGTCAGCGAAGATGGTGATCTCCTCCAGCAGACTATCCTGGGCCAGAACCTGACCAGCTGGCAGGGCAGCTGCCACGGCCAGGGCAAGTACGCACTTCTTCATCGGTTCCCTCACAACGGTAAATTGGGTTGCAGGGGCGAACTATAGTGACAATTATTCGCATTTACAATTCTTAACAAAACAGCACCCCGCCGATGTGACACATTCACACCGCGGCGAGGTTTCGCGCCTGTGGATCAGGCCCGCCGGCAATGCGGCGGGCCTGGGAAGCGGCTAGGGGCTAGCCGCCGGGATGATAACCATCCGTGGTACAGGCCAGCGAGGGATCGCAGGTATCCAGGAAGCGCCCCTCCCCTGCCGGCCGCAGGAAGGCGGACTTCTGCGCCTGCGCCGCCGGTTCCTTGCGCGGCAAGCTGTGCGGGTCCTCGCCAAAGTCGGGCTCAAACGGCGGGGTATTGGTAATGGGCGGCGGCGCCGTGCCGCCGTCCTCGGCGCCCCCTCCCACCGGGCCGTCATCCCAGATGGTCAGGACCGAGCCGGTAAACTCCCCGGCCGGAACCGGTTCCAGCCCGACGTAGGGCTCGCTGTCGGGGTGGCGCCCGGGTTCGGTGCCCGGGACCCGCAATTTGGCCCCGATGCTGCGCGCCATGAATTCCGCCGCCCACATGCTCACTTGGTGATCCCCATAGGCGACCTGCAACAACACGGCATGTGCGGGGGTATTGGGCAGCGGGTCGCGTTCGATATGGGTGACATAGCCGCTCGACTCCGCCCGATCCCAGAGCATCTGCGCGAAAGACAGCAGAAAGCTCTGGTCCTTGATACCGGGATAACCGCCGCCATTTTCCCCGGCGCCACTGCCGCTGAAAAAGGGCTTGAAGGCTTCGAAATCGACACTGCGCCGCAACAGGAAACTGTAGGACATGCCCGGCACGCCCAGCACCCCGCGGGTCACGTCCTGTATCACCCCCATCAGGGCACCGCCGAGGATACCCCCCTGGCTGTTGCCGTCGTAGAAGACATGCCGGTTGTCGAACACCGGCTCTCCGCCGGCCTGGAAGGCGGGATCAGCGGCAAAGCCCTGTTCGTGCTTGAGCAGGCGCGCCAGGAACATGAAATTCAACAGACCCTGCTGCTGGCGATCAAAGAAGGCGGGCATCAGGCTGAAGTCCTGCAGCACCTGCACGGCGAAGCCCACATCCTCCCCCGCAAAGCCGGCCCAATCCGTAGCGCAGAACATCATCTGGTGGGTATCGGCCATGATGTCGACATTCTGACCCGTGCCGCCCCGCACCTCCCGGGCACTGCCCAGTAGCCCGTGTCCGTAGAGCGAGGGGCGTGCCACGACCTTGGGCGGCTGACTGAAATCCTCCGCCACCGAGCGCGGTATGCGGCAAATAAAATTCGCCTCGAAGTTACTGTCGGGGGCAAAGCGGTCCGGCAGGCCATCATCCGGCTCCGCATAATGAAAGCGCGAGCCCGGAACGCCATCGGCCGAGTCCAGGAAGTTGGGCACCGCGAAAGTGCCCGCCACCTCCCGGGCAATCTGCTCGTCCTCGCCCTCCTGGCAACCGTCCTCCCCGCAGGGGGCAAAATCCGTCTGACTGCTGATGCTCCAGGCGGGAGCGCCGCCGCCCAGCAGGCTGAAGGCCTGGTCGCGGATATGCAGGATGCGCTCAGTGATATTGCGTGCACTGGCCACGGTAAAGTCCCAGGCCAGGTACAGCTCATCGCGTTCGATACCGGCCGCGGTCAATTCGGCGAACAGCGATTCCATCGCCGGACGACGGGCCTCTATGGCCTCGTTGTCGGTCAGTGTATTGTCACGGAAGGCGCGGAAGACCGGTGGCGCTTCCAGCAGGTTGCCCTCGGCGTCGCGCAGGTTGCGCAGCACCACGATGTAGCGCTCGCCGCGTTCAAACTGGACCATGGGCCGGATAATGAAAGTCTGCTCAGCGGGATCGTCGGTATTGGCATCCAGCTCCCCGAACACCAGGTGTGGCTCGCCAGTACGTGCGTGAATCACCATGACCGGCGAATCGGGCGCCAGGGATTGCGACAGATCGGTCAGCGGCGGGACATTCGTTTGCACCAGGTCCAGACCCGGCACCTGGGTCAGAATCATCTGCGAGGGCGAGAAGCCGTCGTTGCGGTTCCACTCCGCAGGGTCGACCCGCACCCCCTGGCGGTTGGCGGGCAGCGAGGCCCGCGCCAGGTTGACGCGACGCCCGGAAGCCGTCTCGACATCTTCCACCGTGAGCGCATCACTGGGCCAGGGGAAGAGACAGTTCTCGCCGTCGAGGATTTCGCAGCGCTCGGGATTGGGGGTATCGATGCTGATGCGCTCAGGGGGCAGGGGCACTTCGGGACTGCCGCGGTCGCTGGAACTGTCGGAACAGGCGGCCAGCACCGGCAGGATCGCCAGGGCGGCAAGAGGCCACAGACGCATGGGAAACTCCTTGTGTTTATTATTGAGTCGCCTGAAAGAGTAGCGGGCGCATGGCAGGCGTGCAAACCGGGCGTGCGCCCGAGCCAACCCGGTCACATTATGAGCAGAAGACCGGCTTTATTGAACGCCCGGGGGGCGGCTGCTAACATCGCGCCTGCGCGAGAAGTCCCCCTGAACAGCTATCCCCCCGGAGCCCCCATGAGCCGCCCCACCCTGCAGGACCTGGAGCATTCCCAGGCGTTCATCCAGCGCCACATCGGCCCCACCCCCGAGCAGCAACTCGAGATGGCTCGCCAGCTGGGCTATTCCAACGTGGAGGCGCTGATTGACGCCGCGGTACCCGCGGCCATCCGTCGCCGCTCACCCATGGCTCTGGACGCTCCGCGCAACGAAGAGGACGCCCTGGCCCGGCTGCGGAAGATGGCCGACAAGAACCGGATTCTCAGGTCCTTCATCGGTGCGGGCTATCACGACACCCGTATGCCCGCCGTCATCCAGCGCAACGTCCTGGAAAACCCCGGCTGGTATACCGCCTACACGCCCTACCAGCCGGAGATATCCCAGGGGCGCCTGGAAGCCCTGCTGACCTACCAGCAGATGATCATGGACCTCACCGGCATGGACCTCGCCAACGCCTCCATGCTCGACGAGGGCACCGCCGCGGCCGAAGCCATGACCCTGTTGCAGCGGGTCAACAAGAAGTCCCGCAGCAATGTCTTACTGGTGGCGGACGACTGCCACCCGCAGACCATCGCCGTGGTCAGGACCCGCGCCGAGGCCCTGGACATCGAGGTGGTGACCGGCCCCGCGGAGGACCTGCCCGGCTCGCGTGATGCCTTTGGCATGCTGCTGCAATACCCGGGAACCACGGGGGAAGTTCGCGACCTGACACCCCTGGTGGAGCGTGCCCATGACGCCAATACCCTGGTCGCCGTGGCAGCGGACATCCTCTCGCTGCTGGTGCTGCAGTCACCCGGTGCCCAGGGCGCCGACGTGGTGGTCGGCAGCAGCCAGCGCTTTGGCATTCCCATGGGCTTCGGCGGCCCCCACGCCGCCTTCTTCGCCACCCGGGACGCCTACAAGCGTTCGACCCCCGGTCGCCTGATCGGCGTGTCGATCGACCGCCATGGCGACCAGGCCCTGCGCATGGCCATGCAGACCCGCGAGCAGCACATCCGCCGGGAGAAGGCGACCAGCAACATCTGTACAGCCCAGGCCCTGCTGTCGATCCTCTCGGCCTTTTATGCCATGTACCACGGCCCCGGCGGCCTGCGGCGGATCGCCGAGCGGGTGCACCGCCTCACCGGCCTGCTGGCCCGCGGCTTGCGCGATGCAGGCTTCAGCCCCGAGAACCAACACTTTTTCGATACGCTGACCCTGCAGGCGGGTGCGCAGCGCGACGAAATCCTGGCCCGCGCCGTGGACCTGGGCATGAACCTGCGCCCCCTGGGTGCAGACCGGCTGGGTATTGCGCTGGACGAGACTACCACCCCCGAGGATGTCGACCGGATTTTGCAGGCGGTCACGGGCACGGTGCCCGCGCAGGCAAGCCGTGAGCGCGACGCCGAGGCCATCGACGGCATCCCCGAGGCCCTGGCGCGCCCGGTGGACTACCTGCAGCACCCGCTGTTCCAGGACTATCACGCGGAAACCGAGATGTTGCGCTACCTGCGCCGCCTGGAGGACCGTGACATCGCCCTCAACCGCGCGATGATTCCCCTCGGAAGCTGCACCATGAAGCTCAACGCCACCGCGGAAATGCTGCCGATTACCTGGCCGGCCTTCGCCGCCCTGCACCCTTTTGCCCCGGCAGACCAGACCGAGGGCTACCGGGAGATGCTCGCCGAACTGGAAATCATGCTGAAGGAGTGCACCGGCTACGACGCCATCTCCCTGCAGCCCAACGCCGGATCCCAGGGGGAGTACGCCGGGTTGCTTGCGATCCGCCGCTATCACGAGAGCCGCGGCGATACCCAGCGCGACGTCTGTCTGATCCCCGCCTCTGCCCACGGTACCAACCCGGCCAGTGCCGCCCTCGCGGGCATGCGCGTGGTGATTGTCGAGTGTGACAGCCAGGGCAACATCGACCTGGTGGATCTGCGGGCGAAAGCCGAACAGCACGCGGCCAGCCTCGCGGCCATCATGATCACCTACCCCTCGACCCACGGCGTCTTTGAGGAGAGTGTGATCGAGGTCTGCGAGGTCGTCCACCAGCACGGCGGCCAGGTCTACGTCGACGGCGCCAACCTCAACGCCCTGGTAGGTTTGGCCGCGCCGGGCAAGTTCGGTGCCGATGTCTCCCACCTCAACCTGCACAAGACCTTCTGTATCCCCCACGGCGGCGGCGGCCCCGGCATGGGCCCGATTGGCGTCGGCGCGCACCTGGCGCCCTTCCTGCCCAGCCACCCGGTGGTGCCCCTCCCCGGCCTGCCGGAGAGCAACGACGTGGTTTCGGCGGCCCCCTGGGGCAGTGCCTCGATCCTGCCCATCTCCTGGATGTATATCGCCATGATGGGCGCCGAAGGCCTGACCCGGGCCACCCAGGTGGCCATTCTCAGCGCCAACTACATCGCCCACCGCCTGCGCGACCACTACCCGGTGCTTTACACCGGGCACGACGGCACGGTGGCCCACGAGTGCATCCTGGATATCCGCCCGCTCAAGGAGGCCAGCGGCATCAGCGAGGAGGACATTGCCAAGCGCCTGATGGACTTCGGCTTCCACGCCCCCACCATGTCCTTCCCGGTCGCCGGCACCCTGATGGTCGAGCCGACCGAGTCCGAGTCTCTGGCGGAACTGGACCGTTTCTGTGAAGCCATGATCAGCATCCGCGAGGAGATCCGGGCAGTGCAGGAGGGACGCCTGGATGCCCAGGACAACCCGCTGCGCAACGCTCCGCACACCCAGCTGGAGGTGACCGCCGATCACTGGTCGCACAGCTACAGCCGGGAACAGGCAGCCTTCCCGGTGGCATCCCTGAGACGCAACAAGTACTGGCCGCCCGTCGGTCGCGTCGACAACGTCTATGGCGATCGCAACCTGGTCTGCTCCTGCCCCTCGATCGATGCCTGGCGGGAAGTCGGCGCCGACAGCTGAAACAGATCGGCACAAAAAACCCGCGCTTGCCAACGGCGGCAAACGCGGGTTCGTGGTCTCGCCCGGCGCGGCTCTTAAAAGAACTTGCGCACGGTCACACCGAAGGTGCGCGGCTGGATCACCCGGTAGGCGAGGCGCGCCCGGCCACCGCGCTCGCGGTCAAAGGACAGCAGCGCATTCTCGTCGGTCAGGTTGTCGACATAGGCGACCGCCTCCCAGCTCTCCCAGTTCAGGCCCGCGCTCAGGCGCACCTGCTCGTAGGAAGGCAGTTTCAGATCGACGGATGTCACTTCGTTGCCAGTGGCGCCCCCGAAGGGCAGGCCGGAGACGAAATTACCGGCGCCAGGCACTTGGTCGCTGGGCTGGGTGTAGCGGTCGCCGACATGCTGCGCCAGCAGCGAGAAGACCATCTCCTGGGCGCCGAACAGCTCGGTAGGCACGGTCCAGGTTGCCGAGGCGGACACCTGGAACTCCGGCACTGAAGGCAGGCGATTGCCATCGGCGACACCACCGAGCACGTTGCCCTCGCTATCCGTCACCGTGGAGTCGAATTCCGCCTCCAGGTAGCTGCCCGCCAGGGTCAGCATCAGGCTGTCCACCGGATAGGCGCTGAGTTCCCACTCCAGGCCCAGGGTGTGAGCCTCGGGCACGTTGAAGCTGATGCGCGAGGAACAGGAACCGGCATCCAGCGTGACCTGCAGGTCCTCGATATCGGTATAGAACACGGCGGCATTGAAGCGGAGCCAGTCGTTCTGGGCCTTGAAGCCCAACTCGTAGTTCCACAGGGTTTCGTCGTCGTAGGCCTGGAAGCCACCGAAAACCTGCAGGTCGCCTTCATTGCACAGCGGGCGGTTCAGGGGATCGTTGACACCCCCCAGCCGGAAACCCTGGGAAGCCTGGGCGTTGACCGTGACGGTATCGCTGACATCGTAACTGGCCATCAGGCGCGGGTTGAAGCCGTCGGACTCGGTGGCGTCCGTCTGGCTGTCACCGCTGGCGAACAGGCCACCTGACGTGAAGGTCCGCTCCTCCTCGAAGTCGTAGAAACGACCGCCGAAGGTAATCGTCAGCCGCTCGGTCAGATCGTAGCTGGCCTCGCCAAACAAGGCCATCTGCTCGATGTCGTAGGGCAGGTCGGAGTTGTAGGGCGAGTCCGCGCCGTAGCCATTGGCCACCGCAGCCGCAGTCCCCGCGCCAAGGACAAAATCGGTCCAGGCGTCGTAGCCCGGGGTGGGCAGGCGCTGCTCGTACTTGCGCTTGACGTCGGAATAGAACACGCCGGTGACCCACTGCAGCGGGCCCTCCCCCGCCGAGGCCAGGCGAATCTCGTGGGTGACCTGTTGCAGATCCGTACTGTCGCGCAGGTTGGAAGGCAGGCTCACGGCGATGTCGGGAAAGCCGAGATCCACCGATACCGAGCCGCTAAGGGCACTGGCATCGCGGCTGGCCAGGATATCGCGGTCGACATAGCTGCCGGCGTAGGTCACGTCCACAGTGTCCCCGGCCCACTGCACCAGCAGGTCGCTGATGATGGTGCGGTCCTCGAAGCCTTCATCCAGTAGCAGGTACTGCTCATTCTCACCCAACTGGATCGGCGGACGGGTCGTGGTGTAGGGATTGGCAAACAGGTTGTAGACCTCCTGGCGGTTGTAGCCGTCGGTCTCGATCTCCTGGAACACCACCCGCGGTGTGATGGTCAGGCGGTCGCTGGGGCGCAGGGCGAGAGCAACGCGGCCCCCGCGGCGGCTGCCGCTGTTGACGTCCTCCCGCGTGCTGCCATATTCGCGCAGGGCATCCACCCAGCCGGGATACTCGGTATCGTAGGCGACCACCCGCAGGGCGGCGTTATCCCCCATTGGCAGGTTCACCGCGCCCTTGAGATGTCCGCGGGTTTCCCCGTCCTTCACGGTATTCAGGTTGCCCTCCACCGAACCTTCGAAGACACCGAATTCCGGCTGATTGGTGATGAAGCGGACGGTACCGCCGACCGAACCGGAACCGAACAGCGTGCCCTGGGGACCGCGCAGGGTTTCCACCCGGTTCAGATCGTAGAGGTCAAGGTCAGGCGTAAACAGCGACAGTGAGATCACCGTCTCGTCCAGGTAGACACCCACCTGCTCCTTGACCCCTGGCTGGTCGCGCACGATCTGCCCCGCGGAAACACCGCGGATGGCGACCTGGCTCTGGCCGGGACCGAGGTTCTGGATGGCCAGGCCGGCGACATTGCGCGACAGGTCTTCCAGGGTGGTGGCGCCGGTGCGACGGATATCGGCGGCAGACTGGGCATTGATGGAAAAAGGCAGGTCTTGCACCGAGGCTTCGCGCTTGGTCGCGGTGACCACGACCTCTTCGAGCATCTGGGACTGGGCAAGGGGCGAAAGAGCAATCACGGCGGTGGCGAGCACCGACTTGCGGAACGCTGACATGGCGACTTCCTTTTTGCTTGTTGGTATGGGAATCACCTTCCGAGTCTAGCGCCTGGCTAGCGAAGTAAAAGTTCCCGCACTGTTATTTTTTCATAGTATTCGACTCGCGGGAGCGGGCGATCACCGCGGGCAGGCTGAGGTCGGTCTCGCCATCCAGGGCCAGTTCATCGGCCAGGATCTGCAGGGCGTGACCCAGTCGTGGCTGCACATGTTCCGGGCGCAGGGTTTCCCCGCACTCGGAGCAGGACAGCTGGGGGTGGGTGCGCTTGCCACAGCGGCGGTGCACATACTCCAGCGGCGCTCCGCGCTCGTCGGCCATCCACTCGTCACCCCAGCGCGACAGGCTCATCAGCACCGGGTAGAGGGCCAGCCCCTTGCGGGTGAGCCGGTACTCGTGACGCAGGGGGCGCTCGCTGTAGGGCACACGCACCAGCACACCCTGCTCCACCAGCTTGCCCAGGCGCTCGGAAAGCCGGTGCCGAGTGATCCCCAGGTTGTGCTGGAACTGCTCGAAACGGCGCGTGCCCAGGAAGGCGTCCCGCAGTATCAGCAGGGTCCAGCGCTCGCCGACCACTGACAGAGCCCGGGCCACCGAGCAGAATTGCTTGTCTATGTCTGACCAGCGCATGCGCCCCTTCCTGCACCATTCCCGGCGAACAGTATCGCCGAGAATGGTCGCACCGCCAAACCGGCCCTCAACCGAACTGGTGCATGGTGTTGGCCCCGCCACCGGCCTTGAGCGCGCCCTCGCCGGAGAAGTACTCCTTGTGGTCGTCGCCCAAGTTGGAGCCGGCCATGTCCTGGTGCTTCACGCAGGCAATGCCCTGGCGAATCTCCTCCCGCTGAACACCGCGAACGTAGGCCAGCATGCCCTCCTCGCCGAAGTAGCCCCGCGCCAGGTTGTCGGTCGACAGCGCAGCCGTGTGATAGGTCGGCAGGGTAATCAGGTGATGGAAGATCCCCGCCTCCCGGGAAGCATCCGCCTGGAAGGACTGGATACGGCGGTCAGCCTCTGTTGCCAGTTCAGTACTGTCGTAGTCGACGCTCATCAGGCGGTCGCGGTCATAGGCAGCCAGATCGCGACCCTCCGCCTGCCAGGCATCGAAAACCTGCTGACGGAAGTTGAGGGTCCAGTTGAAGGACGGCGAATTGTTGTAGACCAGCTTGGCGTTGGGAACCACCTTGCGGATCTCACGCACCATGTCACCGATCTGGCCCACGTGGGGCTTCTCGGTCTCGATCCACAACAGATCGGCCCCGTGCTGCAGGCTGGTGATGCAATCGAGGATGACCCGGGCTTCACCGGTGCCGTCCTTGAAACGGTAGAGCCCGTTGGGCAGACGCACCGGTCGAACCAGCCCGCCATCCTGCTTGATCACCACATCGCCTTCGCGGACATCCTCGGCGCGGGCAACGGCTTCGGTCTGCAGGAAGGCGTTGTACTTGTGGGCCAGGTCACCGGGGTCCCGGGAGACCGGGATCTTCTGGGTCAGACCGGCACCCAGGGAGTCGGTGCGCGCGACGATGATGCCGTCGTCGACCCCCAGCTCCAGGAAGGCGTAACGCACGGCGTTGATCTTGGCCAGGAAATCCTCATGGGGCACGGTGACCTTGCCGTCCTGGTGGCCGCACTGCTTGGCATCGGAAACCTGGTTCTCGATCTGGATGGCGCAGGCGCCGGCCTCGATCATGCGCCGCGCCAGCAAATAGGTGGCTTCCTCGTTGCCGAAGCCGGCGTCGATATCGGCAATGATCGGCACCACGTGGGTCTCGTAATTGTCGATGGCCTGGAGCGTGGCCTGCTCGCGGACCTGGTCGCCGGCAGCGCGGGCGGCATCCAGCTCCCGGAACAGGTGGCCCAGCTCGCGCGCATCCGCCTGCCGCAGGAAGGTATAGATCTCCTCGATCAGGTCCGGCACCGCGGTCTTCTCGTGCATCGACTGATCCGGCAGCGGGCCGAACTGGCTGCGCAGGGCCGCAATCATCCAGCCCGAGAGGTAGAGATAGCGCTTGCGGGTGCTGCCGTGGTGCTTCTTGATCGCCAGCATTTTCTGCTGGGCGATAAAGCCGTGCCAGCAGCCGAGCGACTGGGTGTATTGCGCCGGGTCGGCGTCGTACTCCGCCATGTCGCGGCGCATGATACCGGCGGTGTAACGGGCAATTTCCAGCCCCGTGCGAAAGCGGTTCTGGTGCGCCATGCGCGCGGCGTACTCGGCGTTTACGGTATCCCACTGCCCGCCCTGGGCGGCGCGCAGTTCAGTAAAACGGGCAACATCCTGAAGATAAGTAGACATGGCGGGCCTCTGCATTGGCGTTGTTTTCAGTGAGAGCCATGCTAGTCGCCCCAGTTACATATTTGTAATTTATAGTTTACATTTCAGCCATTCACCAAATGAATTATATCTCCCAGCGGTGGCGGCGCAGCCAGATCGCTGCCCAGAGCATCAGGCCCGCGGCCAGCAGGCCCAGCAACATGCTCCAGAGATCCAGGGTCCCCCAGTCCGGCCCGAACAGGTAAAAACCCACCGCATTGCGCGCGCCGGCGTAATGCGGCACATGGTTCTGCACGGCAGAGGCCAGGTAGCTGCTGCCGAACAGCAGGCTTTCCAGCAACATGGCGACCAGCACCGGCGCAATCGCCAGCAGGAAAGGCGAGCGCCGTGCCGCGGCCGATGCCAACAGACACCAGGCATACATCGGTGCCACCCACAAGGCCGTTACCAGCCAACCGCCGACCTGGTCCAGCAGCAGGCGGGCAAATTCAAGATTGCCTAGTACGTGCTCAAGCGGGTCGAGCCCCATGCGCCAGACCAGGGCCACGCTCAGCAACAGCATCGCCAGTTGCGCCAGCAGGGAGGCCGCCAGGAACATCAGCGGTGCAACCAGGAGACAGACCACGAGCTTGGCCAGCACCTCTTCCCGCGGCGCCACCGGCATCGACTTCCAGAACAGGATGCTGCGGTCCCGGCGGTCGTTGAACAGGCTGCCCAGGGCGTAGTGCACGCTGACCACCAGCAGGACCAGCAGCATGAGCATGTGCACCCCCTGCAGCAGCGGATTGAGGGTTTCCACCGGCGAATCCGATTCGCTACTCTCCGCTGTGCGGTCGCCGCGCCCCGGCGGACTGAAGCGCCACTCCCGGGAAAAATTCCAGGCCTCCTCCTCGGCCTCCGGCACCCGCTCGATCTGCAGGGCCGGATCACTGGCATCAGGTACCGCGGGCAAGCCGGACGTTGCGGGCGGTGAGGCCGACTTGCCCTCGCTGTCGATGATAATCACCCCGAGCTCGAGGCCTTCACCCTCACCCTCCGCCTGCAGAATCGCGGACAGAACCGCCTCGCCAAAGGTACTGACCTGGTTGGCCACCACCACGCCCGCCAGCATGATCAGGGCCAGTGCTCCGGCCAGCACAAAGGGTGTCCACACCAGGGACAGGCGGTACTCCCGCAACTCCCGCTGTATCAGGCTGAACCAGCGCCGACTGTCATTGGACGACATGCGACTGCCCTCCCGAGATTTTCGCGACAAACAGATCGGACAGCGTGGGCGTGCGCAGCTCGCCGAGTGGCGCCAGCGCATCCGGATCGATGTCCTCGTAAATCAGCGCCTTGCCGCCCAGCATCGGCCGCGCTCCCAGGTGTGGAATGGTCTCTGCGCGAGCCACATCGGGGCCCACCGCACGCAGCTCGACAAAGCGCTCCTCCAGTGCCGACATCGGCGAGAACAGCACCGACTTGCCTTTATGCATGAACATGACGTGGGTCAGGATGTGCTCCACCTCCTCCACCTGATGGGTGGAGATAATGATGCTGCGGCCGTCATCGAAGTAGTCGTTGAGCAATTGCTCGTAGAAGCGTTTGCGGAAGAGGATGTCGAGCCCCAGGGTCGGTTCGTCCAGCACCAGCAGCCGGGCGTCGATAGCCATGACCAGAGCCAGGTGCAGCTGGACCGTCATGCCCTTGGACAGCTCCCGCACGCAACGCTTGGGTGTAACCTCGGTACTGGCGAGAAAACTTTCTGCCCGGGCGCGATCAAAATGCGGATGCACGCCGGCAACGTAGTCCAGCAGCTGCGCCACGCTCATCCAGCGCGGCAGCACAGCGGTATCCGCGATAAAACACACCCGTTGCATCAGCGTCGTCTGCTGCATGCGGGGATCCAGCCCCAGAACGGACAACTCGCCTTCGCAGCGGGTGAGGCCCAGGAGGGCTCGCAACAGTGTGGTCTTGCCCGCGCCATTCGGGCCGATCAAGCCAAGCACACTGCCGGGCGGCAGGTCCAGATCGACAGCATCGACCGCCTGTGTCTCACCGAAGCGCCGGCTCAAACCGCGAGCGGCAATGATGGCATCAGTCATTATCTCTCCCCCTGCCCTGCAATTCGTCCACCACCACCTGCATGTCCAGGCCCAGGTTTTGTACCCGTTCGGCAAAAGCCGGCAATTCCTCGGCAAAAAAACGCGCCTGCTCTTCCCGGGTCAGCGACTGCCGGGCGCCGTCGGTCACGAACATGCCCAGGCCTCGCCGCTTCTCCAGCAGCCCGGCGTCCACCAGCTCCTGGTAGGCCTTGCCCACCGTCAGATGGTTGATCTGATAGTCGGCCGCAACCTGGCGCACAGAGGGTACCGGCTGACCCTCTGCAAAGCTGCCATCCATGATGCGCTCCACCACCAGGTCCCGTAGCTGGCGGTAGATGGGCTGGCGGTCGTTCCACTCGATACTCACGTCCTACCCCGTTCAGGGCTTCCGGCTCAGGCTGCCGGAACCGATGATGCGCTGCTCCAGCTGTGGCTCTCCGCGGTAGACCACATCACCGCTGCCCAAAATATTCGCCTCCAGCGCTTCCAGCACGCCCAGGCTAACCTCCCCGGAACCAATAATATTGACCTCGGCATTGGTGCCATCCAGCCCGCGCAAGTCTGCGTCACCGGAACCCAGCACATTGACATCCAGTCGATCCGACCAACCCGCTTCCGTGACTGCAATGTCACCGGAGCCATTGATGGTCGCGCGCAACCACCGCGCCTGCACCTCCCCAAGCATCAGGTCACCGGAGCCTGCCAGCGACAGCTGCAAGTCGTCGACCTGCAGGCGCGCCACATGCAGATCACCGCTGCCGCGCAGGCTGAACTCTGCGCGCTCGGCGGTAAGCTCAAACAGACGTAGGTCGGCCGAACCCTCCAGCGTCACGCGCAGCAGCGCTGTCTCCAGTGGGCGCAAGTAAACGTCGGCGGAACCCAGAACCTGCAGAGCCTCCAGGGACGGCAGGGTCAGGCGATATTGGATACCACCGATGTTGCGCTCGGGCGCCTCGGCCGAGCGCCCCAGCACCAGGGTGTTTTCCGAACGGTAGAAGGGGGGCGGCGACAGGCGGCTTTCCTCGCCGCGAAACAGCAGTTCCGCCTCCGGGCCCTGGCTAATCTCGACCTCCACAGCGCCGAAAATCTGCACGCTCTGAACGCCCGCGAGGCCCTGGACACGGCGGGTTTCCGCCGCACTGGGCAGCGCCAGAAGCAGGCCCGCCAGGCAGAGCGCCAGCGCGGTCGACAAGCGGCCGCCGACGCCCGCGGGAAAATGCTGACGCGGATAGGGAGCTGAAGCCATGACATCACCCCGTTGCTATGGTGTTATATTAAACTATATCACCTAAGCCGGGTAATGCAAGGTCTTCTGCATGTTGCCGGCGATGGCGTGGGCAAGACGACGAGCGCGTTCGGTGTTGGAACCCGCAAAACCCGCGTCGAGCGCCGCATCAAAATGCGACAGCCAGCGCTGGAAGTCGGCGTCGGTCAAGGGGCGGCGGGCATGCAGACGGCGGTGGATGTTCATCGTGTGGCGCTGATAGCCGCGCTCCCCCAGCAGCAACTTGCACCAGTAATCCTTGATATGCGGGAGGTGCACATCGAGATCGATCCTGGCCACGTCGAAGAAGATGGGCGCCATTTCCGGGTCCTTCAGCAGGCGGGCATAGAACTGGTCGACAAAGGCTTCGACCCGGGGGCGAGTGTCAAGATCCGGCCTCGGCATGGCTCTCCGCCGCCTAGCGCTTCTTCTTTTGCTGCTTCACGTGGGCCATCATCCGCCGCTTGCGCTGCACCTGTCGCTGGGTGAGCTTGTTACGGCGGTCGGCGTAGGGGTTTTCCCCGGTGCGAAACTCGATGCGCACCGGCGTGCCCGTGAGCTGCAACTCGCGCCGGTAGACATTTTCCAGGTAGCGCTGATAGCTGTTGGGCACATTGCCGGTCTGGTTGCCGTGGATCACGATCAGCGGCGGGTTCTGGCCACCGGCATGGGCGTAGCGCAGCTTGATCCGGCGCCCGTTGACCATGGGGGGCGGATGGCTGTGCACCGCGCCCTCCAGAATCCGTGTCAGGTGATTGGTGGACAGCTTGCGGGTGGCGGAGCGATGCGCCGCCAGGATGGACCGGTACAGGTGGCCGACACCACTGCCGTGCAGCGCAGAGATGAAATGCGTGTCGGCGTAGTCGACAAACTGCAGACGGCGCTGCAGCTCACTGCGGATCCAGTCCCGCTGGTCCGCCTCGATGCCGTCCCACTTGTTCACCGCCATCACCAGGCCGCGACCCGCCTCGATGCAGTGACCCAGCAGGTGCATGTCCTGGTCGACAATGCCCTCGTGGGCATTCATCACCAACACCACCACGTGGGCATCGTCGACCGCCTTGAGGGTCTTGACGATGGAGAACTTCTCCACCACTTCGCGCACGTTCTTGCGCCGACGCACGCCCGCGGTGTCAATCAGGGTGTACTGCTGCCCGTCTCGCTCGTAGTCGATGTAGATGCTGTCGCGGGTCGTGCCGGGCTGGTCGAAAACCACCACCCGCTCCTCGCCCAACAGGCGGTTGACCAGGGTGGACTTGCCCACATTGGGCCGCCCCACCACGGCCACGCGGATACTGTCGCTGCGGTCGACACCGTCGATTTCCTCGCCTGGCTGATCCGCGGGAAACGGCGCCAGCACTGACTCGAGCATGCTGCGCACGCCGCGACCGTGGGTGGCGGCGATACCAAACAGCGTGTCCATGCCCAGGCGGTAGAACTCCCCGAGAGCCACCTCCTCCTGTAAGCCGTCAACCTTGTTGACCACCACCTGGAAGGGCTTGTTGCGCTGGCGCAGATGCCGCGCCAGGGACTCGTCGCCGGGGTTAAGCCCCTCGCGCGCGTCGACCATCAGCAGGACAATGTCCGCCTCCTCGATCGCCTGCAGGGACTGACCTGCCATCTGGGCGTCGATACCCGCCTCGTCACCACTGATACCACCGGTATCGATGACCACGAAGGGCCGCTCGCCCAGACGGCCTTCGCCGTACTTGCGATCGCGGGTCAGCCCGGCAAAGTCGGCAACCAGTGCGTCGCGGCTGCGGGTCAGCTGGTTGAACAGCGTCGATTTACCGACGTTCGGGCGCCCGACCAGGGCGATAACCGGAAGCATGGGTGTTTTGACTACCTCGCGCGAATTTCGTAGGCCGCCAGCTTGCCGCTGTTGCCATAGACATAAAGGATGTTCCCGTCGCTCAACATGTCAGCGCGGACACCATCCCCGTCAACCTTGATGCGCCCGACGAACTCGCCGTCGACCTGGGACAGCAGGTGCACGTAGCCCTCGAAATCTGCCACCGCCAGATAGCTGCTCACCGGCACCGGCCGGCCCAGCCCACGCCAGGCGAGCGCATCCTGACGCCAGCGCAGGCCCTGGCCATTGCGCAGCCAGGCAAGCACGCTGCCATCCTCGTCCGCCACATAAACGTTGCCAAACCCGGTTGATACGCCGGACACCGAGGAGACTGCCTGCTGCCACAGCTTGCGACCACTGCTGGCCTCCATCGCCACCAGGTTGCCCTGGTAGCTGGCGGCATACAGGTCGCCACCGGCCAGGGCCATGCTGCCGTCGATATCGACAATTCGCTCGATCTCGGAGCGGCCCTGGGCAATCGCCACCCGGGCCTCCCACTGCACCGCGCCCGTGGCCACATCCAGCGCCAGCACCCGACCAGTGGCAAAGCCCACAAATACGAGGTTGTCACGCAGGATCGGAGTACTGGTGCCGCGTATGGTCAATACCGGCATGTTGCTGTCGTGGGTCCACAGCCGCTTGCCACTGGCAAAATCGAGGCCGTGGAGTTTGCCATCGTAGGTCTGCGCCACCACCACGCGTCCGTTGGACTGCGGCGGCGCCAGCACCTCACTGCTCACCGGCACCTGCCAGATCAGCTCGCCACTGTCAGCGGAGAGACGCAGCACCGAGCCGTCGGCGCCACCCAGGAAGAGATCACCACTGTAGTGACCCACGCCCCCGGAAAGTCCCCGGTCCAATTCGCGCTCCCACAGACGCTTGCCGTTACTGCGCTGCAGCGCCTGCACCTCCCCGTCGGCGGAGGCGACGTAGAGCCTGTCGCCGGCAATCACCGGCTCTAGCGCGTAGCGGCCCTCGCCCTGCCCGTCGCCAACCCCCGTCGACCAGCGCCGGGACACCTTCACCGACTCGTCGATATCCTGCAGCTCCGCGGGCTGCCGGGGATCTTCATCATCGTCGACACTGAACCAGCCACCGATCGTGCTGCACCCGGACAACAGGCCCAGCGCCAGGATAAAACAACCGTTCCGCCACACCGCCTTGCTCATCATTCCGCCTCCTGCTCTGTATCCAGACCCGCGGAGAGCAGCTGCAGCTTGGCTGCCAGGGTGTCGACCTGCAACTGGCCGGGGTATTCGGACAGCAGGGCCTGCGCTTCCCGGTAGGCCGCGAGCGCCTCTGCCTCGCGCTGTGCCTGCAACAGGACATCGCCCCGAGCCAGGGCCGTGGCGGCCCGATAGTAGCCAGTGCCTGACTGCAACAAAGTCAGCGCCTCATCGGTCTGACCGCGGTCGGCGAGTACCCTGGCCAGACGTAACTGGGCGACCTGATGGATATCGCTGCCGGTATCCGCCCGGGAGAGTACCCAGCGCAAGTCACCTTCCGCCTCGGCGGAGCGCCCCGCGGCCACCGCAACACGGGCCTCGTGCAGGGCGGCAAACTGGGCATAACTGCTGCGCGGAAACTGCTCGCGCAGGGTCGCGGCCAGCTCCTGGAAACGCCCGGCCTCGGCCCCCTCCTCCACGGCGGCGGCAGACTCCATCAACTGGGTAAACAGGGTCGAGGCTTCAGCCGCCTGGCTTTCCTGGTAGCGCTGCCAGCCCTGCCAGCCAAACGCTGCGGACAAGGCCACCGCGACTGCAATCACGGTACTGCGACCGTTCTCCTGCCACCAGCGCTTGAGCGCTTCTACCTGTTCTTCCTCGGTACGATATGCTTCCACTGCGGGATTTCCTGTGTTGTTTATCGGTTTCCGAACCTAGGAGGCCCGGTTCAGGCCCGCCAGCTCGTCGACGAGCTGCGTGACCGGCAGCTGCCGCTGCTCGCCCTCGCCGCGCAGGGCCTTGAGGGTAACCACACCATTGGCGACCTCATCGTCACCCCAGATGAGGGCATAATCGGCACCGCTGCGGTCGGCCCGCTTCATCTGGCTGCGGAAACTGCCGCCGCCCGTATGCTGCACAATATGCAGGTCAGGCAGGGCGTCCCGAAGACGGGCCAGGCTGGCAAAGGCGGCACTTGTGGCCGCCTCGCCGACACACACCGCGTAAACCTGTGCCCGGGCGGCATCCTGCACTGCAATGCCGGCCGCCTGCAACAGCAACACCAGACGCTCCACCCCCATGGCAAACCCGATGCCCGGGGTGGGCTTGCCGCCCAGCTGTTCCACCAGGCTGTCGTAGCGTCCGCCGGCGCAGACCGTGCCCTGGGCACCGAGGCTATCGGTGACCCACTCGAACACGGTCTTGTTGTAGTAGTCGAGGCCGCGCACCAGGCGGGGGTTAATCACGTAGGGTATCCCCGCAGCATCGAGCAACTCGGTCAAGCGCTCAAAATCGGCGCGCGATTCGCCGTCGAGGAAATCCGCCAGCGCCGGCGCACCGGCAAGAATCTCCTGCGTCGTCGGGTTCTTGCTGTCCAGAATGCGCAGCGGATTGCTTTCCAGACGCCGTTGACTGTCGGCATCCAGCGCCTCGCGGTGGCCGTCCAGGTAGGTCACCAGTGCCTCGCGGTAAGCCTGACGCGCCGCACTGCTGCCGATGCTGTTCAGCTCCAGGCGCACGTGCGACGCCAAGCCCAGCCGCTGCCACAGTCGCGCGCTCATGGCGATCAACTCGGCATCCATGTCCGGGGTGGCGACCCCGAAGGCCTCCACACCTATCTGATGAAACTGGCGTTGGCGACCCTTCTGCGGGCGCTCGTAGCGAAACATGGGGCCGCTGTACCAGAGCCGCTGGCTGGTGCCCAGCAGGCCGTTCTGGATCACCGCGCGTACGCATCCCGCGGTACCTTCCGGGCGCAGGGTCAGACTCTCGCCGTTGCGGTCCTCGAAGGTATACATTTCCTTTTCGACGATGTCGGTAACCTCGCCGATGGAGCGGCGAAACAGCGCCGTCAACTCAACCAGCGGCAGGCGCACTTCAGCGTAGCCATGACTGGCCAGCAGAGCGCGCACCTGGGCCTCCAGGAACTGCCAATAACAACTTTCCTCCGGAAGAATGTCGGACATTCCCCGGATGGCTCGGATACTGCTCACCTGCTCTCCTGTCTGTTTTCTGTCAGGCACGGGAGCTGGCGATCAGCCGCTCGTCCTGTTCGCTGTTCCGCGCCTCGATGGCCGCTGCACGCTCCCGGATCACCGCTTCCAGGTGATCGACGAAGTCGCGATTGCTGACCTTGTGATCGGGCTCGCCATTAATGTAAATGAGGTTGTTCGGGCTGGCACCGGTCAGGCCCACGTCAGCCTCGCGGGCTTCGCCCGGGCCGTTGACGATGCAGCCAATGACCGCCACGTCCATCGGCGTGCGGATATCCTCGAGCCGCTGCTCCAGGGCATTCATGGTGCCGATGACGTCGAAATTCTGCCGCGAGCAGCTCGGGCAGGCGATGAAGTTGATGCCATTGCTGCGCAGCTTCAGACTCTTGAGAATCTCGAAGCCAACTTTGACCTCTTCCACCGGGTCCGCGGCCAGAGAGATGCGCAGGGTATCGCCGATACCGTCCCGCAGCAGCATGCCCAGACCCACCGCGGACTTCACGGTACCCCCGCGCAAGCCGCCGGCCTCGGTGATACCCAGGTGCAGGGGCTGCTCGATCTGGCGCGCCAGCAGGCGGTAGGCGTCAACGGCCATGAAGACATCCGAGGCCTTCACGCTGACCTTGAAATCGGGGTAGTTGAAGCGGTCGAGAATATCCACGTGGCGCAGGGCCGACTCCACCAGGGCCTCGGCGGTGGGCTCGGGATACTTGCGCAACAGCTCCTTCCCCAGCGAACCGGCGTTGACCCCGATGCGGATGGGAATGCCCCGGTCCCGGGCGCTGTCGATCACCGCGCGCACTTTCTGGTCATTGCCGATGTTGCCCGGGTTGATACGCAGGCAGTCGACACCGTATTCCGCCACTTTCAGGGCGATCTTGTGGTCGAAGTGGATGTCCGCCACCAGGGGGACGTCGACCTGCTCGCGAATGCGCCGAAAAGCCTCGGCGGCCTCCATGCTGGGCACCGAGATGCGCACGATATCGGCACCGGCCGACTGGATCGCCCGCACCTGGGCCACGGTCGCCTCGACATCGCAGGTCTCGGTGTTGGTCATGCTCTGCACACTGATCGGCGCATCCCCGCCGACCGGTACGCGACCGACAAAGATCTTGCGGCTCTTGCGGCGCACTATGGGTGATGCCTGCTGCATGACTAGTTACCTCCTACAGTCAGACTGGATTGAAACCACCACAGGCCGAACACCAGCAGCACCAGCACGGCGAGCCCCAGGGCAATCCCCAGACCGGTCTTCTGCAGCTGCTGGGGCCGCCGCCGCACCCGCGGCGGCGAGGCCGGTGGGCGCACCGCATCGAAAGCCGCCAGCAGCATTGCCTCGTCCAGCTGCAGCAGGCGCCCGTAGGCACGCACATAGCCCCGGGCAAAGGCGGGGCGACGCAGGCTGGCAAAGTCATCGCGCTCGATGAAGGTGACATACTCGCGCAGCCAGTTGAGTTGCTGGGCGACTTCCTGGGGCGTCATGCCCCGGGCCTGGCGGGCAGCCTGCAACATGGCGCCGGGCGAAGGGCGCGACTGGCTGTCGACATACGGCTCTTCACTGCCCATCCCGCAACATCCTCTGTAAGGTCCGGTGTTCCGGGGAATCCGGGTACAGGTTGCTCAGGACAAGGGCGTAGCTGCTCTCGGCATTGCGATCGCCCTGGGCCCTGGCCAGGCGGATGCCGAACAGCAGCCCCCGTGGCGACTGCTGCCTGACCACGAGGCGGTAAGTGTTGTAGTAGCGGGTGGCATTCGCGATATCCGCCGCTGCCAAACGCAGGATCGCCAGCTCCAGCAGCGCTACGCTGTTGGTGCGGTCCATGGCCAGGGCGCGGGTAAAAGCCTCCTCGGCCTTTGCCGGCTTGTCGAGCTGCAGGCGACACAGCCCCAGATTGACGAAGGCGCGGGGACGGGCATTGTAGAGCGAGTCGGCAACCACCGCCTCAAGCTGTTCCTCTGCTTCGCGGTAGCGACCCTCGGCAAACAGGAAGGCAGCATAGTTGTTGCGAGCGCGGGAGAAGTCCCGGTCCAGGCGAATGGCCTTGCGGTAGCTCTCCTCCGCCAGCTCTTTCTCGCCCGTGCTCTGGTAGACCAGCGCGAAAGCCTCGTGGACTTCGGCGTTGCGATCATTGATCTCAGCGGCGTGTTTCAGGTTGCGCTTGGCATTGTCCCAGTCACCCTCGCCAATGTACTTGCGGGCCAGCTCCACCCGCCGCTCCAGGGCGCGTTCGGGGGACGGGGGATCGGTGAATACCCGCTCGGTAGTCGTCACGCAGCCCGTCAGCCACAGTGCCGGCAACAGCCAGCACCACCACAAGCCTCGCCACTGCGCTGTCACACTCACCCTGATGCCACCTCCCCGATGCTCGCCGCCTGGCGGTAGCGCTCGCTGCGCCGCGTGCGATCGACCACCTGACCGACCAGCTGACCACAGGCGGCGTCGATATCGTCGCCGCGGGTGGTCCGAACCGTGACAATATAGCCTGCATCGACCAGCACTTGCCAGAAACGCGACACAGCGTTGCCACTGGGGCGGCGATAATCCGAGTTGGGGAAGGGATTGAAGGGAATCAGGTTGATCTTGCAGGGAAAGTCCCGCAGCAATGCGGCCAGCTCCCGGGCATGCTCCGGCTGATCGTTGACACCCGCCATCAGCGTGTACTCCACCGTCACCACCCGCTTGGTGTCCGCCTGGGCGTCGATGTAGCGCCGGGCGCTGTCCAGCAGCCGGGCGATGGGGTACTTGCGATTGATCGGCACCAGCTCATTGCGCAGCGCATCGTTGGATGCGTGCAGGGATATCGCCAGGGACACTTCGCTCAGCTCGGCCAGGCGATCCAGGGCGGGTACCACACCCGAGGTGCTCAGGGTTACCCGGCGCTTGGAGATACCGTAGCCCAGGTCATCCAGCATGATGTCCATGGCCGCCACCACGTTGTCGAAATTCAGCAGGGGCTCGCCCATGCCCATCATCACCACATTGGTCACCACCCTGCCCTTGCCGGACTGGAAGGCGTCGTAGGACTTGATGGCCAACCACACCTGGCCGATGATTTCCGCGGCGCTGAGGTCGCGCTGGAAACCCTGCTTGCCGGTGGAGCAAAAACTGCAGTCGAGGCTGCAACCCACCTGGGAGGACACGCACAGGGTGGCGCGGCTGCCATCGGGGATCAGCACCGCCTCGACCAGCCCGCCGCCATCCACGCGGATCGCCCACTTGCGGGTACCGTCACTGGAGTCGTACTGACTGACGATCTCCGGCGGGCGCACCTCGGCCACGGCCAGCAGTTTTTCACGCAGGGCCTTGCCCAGGTTGGACATGGCGCCGATGTCGGTGATGCCGGCGTGGTGAATCCATTTCATCACCTGCTGGGCTCTGAACTTCTTCTCCCCCAGCTCGAGGAAGAAAGCTTCCAGCTGCGCACGGTTCATCCCCAGCAGGTTGACCCTGGCGGTGGTGGAGCTGGCGATAAGATCCGTGCTCATGCTGTGACTCCCGGCCCGCGCTCAGGCGCGGGCGCAAATCTCGCTGGCGGCGAAAAAGTAGGCGATCTCGCGTTCGGCGGAGGCCGGCGAATCGGAACCGTGCACCGCATTGGCGTCGATGGACTCGGCGAAATCAGCGCGGATGGTACCCGCTTCGGCTTCTTTCGGATTGGTTGCACCCATCAGCTCGCGGTTCCTGGCGATGGCGTTATCACCTTCCAGGACCTGGACCATGACCGGACCGGAGGTCATGAATTCGATCAGCGCCGGAAAGAAGGGGCGCTCGCGGTGCTCGGCGTAAAATCCACCCGCCACCTCTTCGCTGAGATGCAGCATCTTGGCAGCCACCACCCGCAGCCCCGCGCCCTCAAAACGCGAGTAGATCTGGCCGATGACATTTTTGCCGACGGCATCAGGCTTGACGATGGACAGGGTGCGTTCTACGGCCATGTAACAATCTCCAGGAAAGACAAAAAAGAGCCCGGGGAGAGCCCCGGATCACGAAGCGCGCGATTATACGGAATTTGCGCCCTGTTTTCACCCTGAACGCAGCGATAAGCCCGAACACTTCCCCACTGAAATCAATCACTTGGGGAAAAGCGACAATTTCACGGTCAGCGCCGCAGGCGCTCGACCACCTCCGTCAGATGCGCGGCGGCGCGATCCACCTCGTCGGGGCCGGTAAACCGACCGAAACTGACGCGCAGGGCGCTGTGGGCCAGCGCGTCGGAAACGCCGATCGCACGCAGTACATGGGAGGGCTCCAGGCTTTCGGAATTACAGGCCGAACCACTGGAGACAGCAAGCTCCGCCAGGGCCGCCAGCAGGCTCTCGCCGTCCACACCCTCCACGCTCAGATTGACCACGCCGGGCAGGCGTTGTTCCGCGTGACCATTGAAATGCAGCCCCTCAAGGCCGGCGATCGCTGCCAGGAAGCGCTGGCGCAGTGACGCCAGATGCTCGCTGTCGCGGGACATTTCCTCCGCGGCAATGGCAGCCGCCGCACCCAGGCCGGCGATCTGGTGCGTCGGCAGGGTGCCGGAACGCATGCCGCGCTCGTGCCCGCCACCGTGCATCTGTGCCGCCAGCTGGGCCCGCGGCTGGCGGCACACCCAGAGCACCCCGATACCCTTGGGGCCGTAGAACTTGTGACCCGAGACCGAGAGCAAATCGACCGGCAAATCCCGCAGCGACAAGGGCAGCTTGCCCACCGACTGGGCGGCGTCGACATGCAGCAGGACCCCGGCCTCCCGGGTGATCTCGCCGATAGCAGCGATGTCGTTGATGGTACCCAGCTCATTGTTGACATGCATGACGCTGGCCAGGATCGTATCCGGCCGCAGGCTTTGCGCGATGGCCTCGGGCTGAATCAGCCCCTGGGCATCGGGCGCCACGTAGGTCACCTCGAAACCGCGGGTTTCCAGCCAGGCACAGCTGTCGAGAACGGCCTTGTGCTCGATCGCCGTGGTCACGATGTGGCGCCCGCGTGCCTGGTGAAATTCCGCCACGCCCTTGATGGCGAGGTTGTCGGCTTCGGTCGCACCGGACGTGAACACGATCTCCCGCGGGTCGGCACCCAGCAGGTCGGCGACCTGGCGCCGCCCCTGCTCCACCGCCTGCTCGGCGCGCCAGCCATAGACGTGGGAACGGGAGGCGGGATTACCGAACACACCATCCATCCCGAGGTGCTTCGCCATCACTTCGGCGACTCGTGGGTCAACTGGCGTCGTCGCCAGATAGTCGAGGTAGACCGGTGATTGCATGGTGGTCAGAGCTGTTTCAAGGTCAGCATACCGTCAACCCGGGCGCGCGCATCCTGGCGTGCGGAGATGGACTGCACCTCACTGCGGCGCACCAGGGAGGCGAGACTGATGCCACTCAGGAAGCCATGGATTTGGCGGCTCAGATCTTCCCACAGGTGATGCGTCAGACAGACTTCGCCCTGCTGGCAGTCGGCCTTGCCGGCGCAGCCTGTGGCATCCACCGCCTCGTCGACGGCATCGATGATCTCGGCCACGAAAATGGCGTCATCCGGGCGGCTGAGGCGATAGCCGCCGCCGGGACCGCGGACACTGGTGACCAGCTGTCGCCGGCGCAGACGGGAGAACAACTGCTCGAGGTAAGACAGCGAAATGTCCTGCCGACTGGAAATATCCGCCAGGCTGACCGGCCCGGCAGTCCCGTGCAGGGCGAGATCCAGCATGGCAGTGACGGCGTAGCGGCCCTTGGTCGTCAGGCGCATGGCGACCCCCGGTCTGAGAAAGGCCCGAGTATGCAATACCCGACTATTTAGGTCAACTTTTGTCCCGCGGGGTCTGCTTGAGGGTTTCTGTCAGGATGCCGCGCAGGATATTCAGCTCCATCTCGTCCAGCCGCACCCGCCCGTAGAGGCGGCGCAGGCGGGTCATCAGCTGGCGTGGCGCCGCGGGGTCCAGGAAACCGATCGCCACCAGGGTTTCTTCGAGGTGGGTGTAGAAGCGCTCCATGTTCTCGCGGGTGGCGAAGGGCGCATCCCACTGGTCCTCCGGCTGCTCCGGCAGCTCACCCGCCACCTGCAGCATGCGCAGCTCGTAGCAGACAATCTGCACCGCCATGGCCAGATTGAGGGAGCTGTAATCCGGATTCGTGGGCACGTGCAAATGCAAGTTGCACAGCTGAAGCTCATCGTTGGTCAGGCCGCGATCCTCGCGCCCGAAGAGCACGGCCACCTGCTCGCGACTCGAGCGCTGGGCCACCTGCTCGGCGCAGCGCCGCCCGTCCAGCACCGGCCAGGGGATACGCCGACCGCGGGCACTGGTGCCGACCACGAACTGACAGTCGGCAATCGCCTCCTCGAGGGAAGCGACCACTTCGGCCTGCTCGAGAACATCCAGCGCCCCCGCCGCCCGCCAGATGGCGCGTTCGTCGGGATACTGTCGCGGCGCCACCAACACCAGCCGCGACAGCCCCATGTTCTTCATGGCCCGGGCAGCCCCGCCAATATTGCCGGGATGCGAGGTGTTCACCAGTACGATACGGATATTGTCAAAATCCATGGATTCAGCTGCCGTCGCCGCGCGAGAAAAGCCGGCGAGTATAGCAGATTGCCGGTGTCGCCCGGCGCATAACTGCTGCTATAATCCGCCGCCCCACATACCGCACCCAGGACTGTCCTATGGAACCCATGGTCAACATCGCGCTGCGCGCCGCCCGCAAGGCCGGAGAACAGATCGTGCGCGCCTCGGATGACCTGGACCGGCTCAACGTGCGCAGCAAGGGTCGCAACGACTTCGTTTCCGAAGTGGACCACGCCGCGGAGCGGGAAATCCGCTACCACCTGAACAAGGCCTACCCCGACCACGCCATCCTGGGCGAGGAGGAGGGACTGATCGGCGACGAGAACGCCGAGTACCGCTGGGTCATCGACCCTCTGGACGGGACCACCAACTTCCTGCGCGGCATTCCCCACTACGCAATTTCGATTGCCTGCCTGTACCGCGGCAAGGTCGAACATGCGGTCGTGGTCGACCCGGTGCGCCGGGAAGAATTTACCGCCTCCCGCGGCCGCGGCGCCCAGCTCAACGGCCACCGCATCCGCGTCAGCAGCCGCCCGAGCCTGGACGGCGCTTTGCTGGGTACCGGCATTCCCTTCAAGAATCACTGCGACAGCCAGCTGCCCAGCTACACCAAGTCCCTGGAGCTGCTGGCCGCCCAGTGCGCCGGCATCCGCCGCGCTGGCGCCGCCTCCCTGGACCTGGCCTACGTTGCCGCCGGCCGCCTCGACGCCTTCTGGGAACTGGGCCTGGCGCCCTGGGACATGGCCGCGGGCGCTCTGCTGGTCAAGGAAGCTGGCGGGCTGGTGGCCGACGTGGATGCCTCGGACCGCTTCATGGATTCGGGCAACATCGTGGCCGGCAATCCCAAGTGCTTCAAGGCGGTCCTTCAGGTCACCCGCCCCCTCCTCGCTCGCCGCGAAGCTGCCGGTTCCGATTCCGCCGAGGATTGAGCACCCTCGCCTGACCTCGCCGGCCGGCCTGCCCGGCTGGTTGCTCTGCCCGGGTACTTCGAACACGGAGGACGGCGAGGTAGCCAAGGGCGTTCCGGGACCGTCGGCGGCCAGGGAGGGCCGCCAACGAGCGTACAGGGATGTATACACAGCGTGTCCCGGAACGCCCTTGGCTACCTTGCCGCCCGGGTTTGCTTACAACCGGTGCGGCAGGCAGCCGCAACAGAGACTGTCAGGGCGCCAGGTCGTCCTGCTCTGCCCCTTCCTTGACCGGAATCATCAGGTCCTCCTTGCTGACATTGAGCATCAGCAGGGTATTCGCCGCCACGTAGATGGACGAATAGGTACCGATGACCACACCGACCAGCAGGGCGATGGCAAAGCCATATATCATGTCGCCACCGAACACCGCCAGCGCCACCAGCACCAGCAAGGTGGTCAAGGAGGTCACCAGGGTGCGACCCAGGGTCTCCGAGAGGGAAATGTTGATGATCGAGACCGGGCCCTCGCCACGCACCTTGCGGAAATTCTCACGGATGCGGTCGGAAACCACGATGGTGTCGTTGAGGGAGTAACCGATGACCGCCAGCAGGGCTGCCAGCACGGTGAGGTCGAAGTCCATGCCAGTGATGGAGAAAAAGCCCAGTGTAATCACGATATCGTGGAACAGGGCCGCCACCGCGCCGACGGCGAATTTCATCTGGAAGCGGAAGGCGATGTAGAGCATCACCAGGCCCAGGGCCAATAGAATGGCCAGGCCGCCCTGCTCCCGCAACTCCGCGCCCACCTGGGGGCCGATAAACTCCGTCCGACGCAGCTCCACCGTGCCTTCGAAGTTGTCCTGCAGCAGCGTCAGCATGGCCCGGGCATCGGCATCCGACTTGCCCTGGGGCAGACGGATCAGTACATCGCGGTCGGTGCCAAAGGCCACGACCACCGCACCGGCAAAGCCATTGCCGTCCAGCAGCCCGCGAATGGCACTGAGATCCGCGGTTTCACTGTAGTGGACTTCCACCAGGGTGCCGCCGGTGAAATCGAGGCCCCAGTTCAACTGGCGGGTCGCGAGAGAGCCGATCGACAGGACCAGCAGGACCACCGACAGGCCGAGGGCCAGCTTGCGCTGCCCCATGAAGTTCAAGACTTTCATGCCTGCGCCTCCTTGACAGACCCGATGGACAGAGTGCGCACCTTGCGGCCACCGTAAATCAGGTTGACCAGTGCGCGGGTACCGACAATGGCGGTAAACATCGAGGTCACGATGCCCACCGACAGGGTCACTGCGAAGCCCTTAATCGGGCCAGTGCCCACGGCATAGAGAATCACCGCGACGATCAGGGTGGTGATGTTGGCGTCGAGAATGGTCGACAGGGCCGCATCATAGCCCTGGTGAATCGCCATCTGGGGACTTCGCCCCTGTTTCAGCTCCTCGCGTATCCGCGAGAAGATCAGCACGTTGGCGTCCACCGCCATACCGACCGTGAGCACGATACCGGCGATGCCGGGCAGAGTCAGCGTAGCCCCGATCAGTGACATGAAGGCCACCAGCAGAATCAGGTTGGCACTCAGGGCGAGCACGGCAATGACGCCGAACAGGCGGTAGTAGAAGATCATGAACAATACCACCAGCCCGAGGCCGTACTGCACTGACTTGACCCCCAGGCGAATGTTTTCCGCACCCAGGGACGGGCCCACGGTGCGTTCTTCGACAAAGGTGATCGGCGCGGCGAGGGCGCCGGCGCGCAGCATCAGCGCCAGCTCGGACGCCTCCAGCGGGCTGTCGAGACCGGTGATCTGGAACTGCGCCCCGAGGGCCGACTGGATCACCGGTGCGGTGAGCAGTTTCTTCTCGTCGTAGGGGATCTGGATCGGCTTCTCGGTGCCGTCCGCCTGAACTTCGTAGCGGGTGCGGTATTTGCGCTCGATGAACAGCACGCCCATGCGGCGCTTGATGTTGTTGCGGGTGGCCCGGGACATCAGCGTGCCCCCCTCGCTGTCCAGGCTGATCTGCACGTTTGGACGACCGTTCTCGTCGAAACTGGCCTGGGCATTGGCGACGTGCTCGCCGGTGATGATCACGTCACGCTCGAGCCATTCGCTCATCCCGGCGCGCTCTTCACCGCGGTACTCGAATTCCTGTTTCTCGGATTCCGGGGCATCCAGGTTCGCCACCAGGCGGAATTCCAGGTTGGCCACCGTACCCAGGATGCGCTTGGCCTCGGCCGTGTCCTGGATCCCGGGCAGCTCCACCACGATACGGCTGCGGCCCTGGCGCTGTACCAGGGGCTCGGAAACCCCCAGCTCGTTGACCCGGTTGCGCAGGGTGGTCAGGTTCTGGCTGACGGCGTAATCGGCGATCTCGCTGATCATCTGCTCGGTCATGGCGGCGTAGAGAATCCAGTTGTCACCCTCCTCCACCCGGTCCAGGAACAACTCGGGATGCTCGTCGGCCACCAGCTCGCGGGCCCGATCGCGGTCCGCCTCGCTGCGGAAGCGGGCCTCGACCCGCCCTTCGCGATCCTGGCCAACCATGCCGCGGATACGCTCCTCCCGCAGCAGGCGCCGCACCGAGTTCTGGTAGAACTCCTGACGCCGCTCCACCGCGGCATCGATATCCACTTCCAGCTTGAAGTGCACCCCGCCACTGAGGTCGAGGCCCAGCTTCATCGGCTGCGCACCGAAGTCACTGAGCCACTCCGGCGTGGTGGGCGCGAGGTTCAGGGCGACGATAAAGCCGTCGCCGAGGGCGCGCTGCAGGCGCGCCTGGCCCACCAGCTGCTGGTCGGCACTGCGCAGGCGGATCAGGGCGTTGCGGCCACCGGGATCGATCTCCTCACCGAAGTGCTCAATGCCAGCCTCCTCCAGGGCCTGGGTGGCCCGCGCCAGGGTCTGCTCGTCGATCACCTGGGCGCTGCTGGCACCGGTTACCTGCAGGGCCGGATCGGGGGCGTAGAGGTTGGGTGCCGCGTAGAACAACCCGAGGCACAGCACGGCCAGTACCAGCAGGTATTTCCACAGAGGGTAGGAGTTCAGCATGACATTACTCGGGCCCGAAAAAGGCCGTCCATTATAGAGAAACAGGCAGGGGTCACAAGGACCGCCCGGCGGGCGGCCCTCCAGCTTATCCCAACCAGCGGCGTGCGTTGCGGAACAGGCGCAGCCAGGGGCCGTCCTCGCCCCATTCCGCCGGCGCCCAGGAGTGCTGCACCGTGCGAATTACCCGCTCCGGGTGCGGCATCATCACGGTCACCCGTCCGTCGCGACTGGTCACACCGGCGATACCCAGCGGCGAACCGTTGGGGTTGGCCGGGTAGCGCTCGGCCACCGACAGGTCGTTTTCCAGGTAACGCAGGGCCACCTGGGCGCCACTGTCGCAGCTGCGCTGCGCCTGCTCGTCACTGAATTCGGCGCGGCCCTCGCCGTGGGCCACGGCGATCGGCATGTGTGAACCCGACATGTCGGCGAGCAGAATCGAGGGGTTCTCCTCCACCCGCACCAGGGCCAGGCGCGCCTCGAACTGCTCCGAGCGGTTGCGGCGGAAGCGCGGCCAGTGCTCGGTACCCGGAATCAGCGACTGCAGGCTGGAGACCATCTGGCAACCGTTGCAGACACCCAGGGTGAAGCTGTCATCGCGCAGGAAGAAGGCGGCGAACTGCTCGCGCAGACCCTCGTTGAAGAGGATGTTTTTCGCCCAGCCCTCGCCGGCACCCAGCACGTCGCCGTAGGAAAAGCCGCCGCAGGCGACCAGGCCCTTGAAGTCCTGCAGGTGATGGCGCCCGCTGTGCAGGTCGCTCATGTGCACATCGACCGGCGTGAAACCGGCGCGGTGGAAGGCCGCGGCCATTTCCACCTGGCCATTCACGCCCTGCTCGCGCAAGACCGCCACCCGCGGACGGGCGCCGGTGGCAATGAAGGGCGCCGCAATATCCTCGGCCGGATCAAAGCTCAGCCCAGCCGACAGCCCCGGGTCCTCGGCGGTGATGCGGGCAAACTCCTCGTCGGCACAGGCGGGGTTGTCACGCAGGGCCGCCATGGCGTGACTGGTGCGCGACCACAGGGCCTGCAGGCGGTCGCGACGGTCCTCCAGCAAGAGGCTGTCGCCGGACTGCAGGCGCACACGGTTGCCGGGCACCGCCCGGCCCAGCACCTGCAGGCAATCGCCGAGCCCCAGTTCGGCCGCACGCTGCTGCAGCTGCGCCAGATCGGCCCGGGCGATCTGCAGGACAGCCCCCGCCTCCTCGGTAAACAGGGCGGCCAGCGGCGCTGCGCCAGCGCCCGGGATATCCAGTTCCAGCCCACAGTGGCCGGCAAAGGCCATCTCCAGCAGGGTTACCAGCAGACCGCCGTCAGAGCGGTCGTGGTAAGCCAGCAGGCGTTCGCCGGCCAGCAGCTCCTGGACCAGGGTGAAGAAACCGCGAAGATCCTCCGGGCGTTCCACATCCGGCACCCGGTCCCCCAGCTGGCCGTAGACCTGGGCCAGTGCCGAGCCGCCGAGGCGGCAGGCGCCGCGGCCGAGATCCAGCAGCACCAGCACGGCATCCGCCTCGGGCTGCAGTTGCGGCGTGACCGCCAGGCGGGCATCGGTGACCGGCGCGAAGGCGGAGACGATCAGCGACACCGGCGCCGTCACCGCCTTCGCCTGATCACCCTCCTGCCACTGGGTGCGCATGGACATGGAGTCCTTGCCCACCGGAATGGTGATACCCAGGGCCGGGCAGAACTCCAGGCCCACCGCGCGCACGGTGTCGTAGAGGGTGACATCCTCGACACCGTGGCCCGCCGCGCACATCCAGTTGGCGGAAAGCTTGATGTCCTGCAGCCGCGCCACCGGCGCCGCGCAGAGATTGGTAATCGCCTCGGCCACCGCCATCCGGCCCGATGCCGGCCCGTCGATCAGGGCCAACGGGGTGCGTTCACCCATGGCCATCGCTTCCCCGGCATGACTGTCATAGGAGACCGTGGTCACCGCACAGTCGGCCACCGGCACCTGCCAGGGCCCGACCATCTGGTCCCGGGCCACCATCCCGGTCACCGTGCGGTCACCGATGGTAATCAGGAACTGCTTGCTGGCCACGGTGGGAAGCTGCAGGACCCGCTCCAGGGCGTCTTCCAGGGGGGCGTCGATACGCACGGGCGCGTGCGCTACCGGGCGACGTACCACGTCCCGATGCATCTTCGGTGGCTTGCCGAACAGCACCGACATGGGCAGGTCCACCGGGCGGTTATCAAAATGCGGGTCCGCCAGCACCAGGCACTGCGCTTCCGTGGCCTCGCCCACCACGGCATAGGGCGCACGCTCGCGTTCGCAGATGGCCGCGAAGCGCGGCATGTCGCCGGGCTCCACCGCCAGCACATAGCGCTCCTGGGATTCGTTGCACCAGATGGCCAGGGGCGACATGCCCGGCTCGTCGTTGGGCACCGCACGCAGGTCGAAGCGACCACCGCGACCGCCGTCCTTGACCAGCTCCGGCAGCGCGTTGGACAGACCGCCGGCACCGACGTCGTGAATAAAGGCAATCGGGTTGTCGGCACCCAGCTGCCAGCAGCGGTCGATGACCTCCTGGCAGCGGCGCTCCATCTCCGGGTTCTGGCGCTGCACCGAGGCGAAGTCGAGATCCTCGTCACTGGCGCCGCTGGCCATGGAGGACGCCGCCCCGCCGCCGAGGCCGATCAACATGGCCGGGCCGCCGAGCACCACCAGTTTGGCGCCGGCGCTAAACTGGCCCTTCTCGACATGCTCCTCGCGGATATTGCCGTAGCCCCCGGCGATCATGATCGGTTTGTGGTAACCGCGACGCTCCTCGCCATCCGGCCCCGGGGCATCCAGCTCGAAGCTGCGGAAGTAACCGCAGAGGTTGGGGCGGCCAAATTCATTGTTGAAGGCGGCGCCGCCAATCGGCCCCTCCAGCATGATCTGCAGGGGAGAGACAATGCGCCCGGGCCGCCCGTAGTCGGACTCCCAGGGCTGGGGCAGCTCGGGAATGCACAGGTTGGAGACGGAGAAACCGGTCAGGCCCACCTTGGGCTTGGAGCCCCGGCCCACGGCACCTTCGTCGCGAATCTCGCCCCCCGAGCCGGTACCGGCCCCGGGGAAGGGGGCGATGGCGGTCGGGTGATTGTGGGTTTCCACCTTCATCAACAGGTGAATGTTCTCGTCGGAGAAGCCGTACTCGCCGCTCTCCGGGTCGGGATAGAAGCGCCCCGCCCGATGTCCGCGCACTACCGCGGCGTTGTCGGAATAGGCCGAGAGCACATCTTCGCCGCCACAGGCGTGGGTGTTGCGGATCATCGCGAACAGCGAGTGGCTCTGCTCCTCGCCATCGATGCTCCAGCTGGCGTTGAAGATCTTGTGCCGGCAGTGCTCGGAGTTCGCCTGGGCGAACATCATCAGCTCCACATCACTGGGATTGCGGCCCAGGGCGGTAAAGCTTTCTACCAGATAGTCGATCTCGTCATCCGCCAGGGCCAGGCCCAGCGCGCGGTCCGCCTGCTCCAGGGCGGAGCGCCCCCCCGCAAGCACATCGACACTGCCCATGGGGGCAGGCTCGGCATGCTCGAACAGGCAACTTGCCGCCTCCAGGCTGTCGAGAACACTCTCGGTCATGCGATCGTGAAGCAGCGCCTTAACCTGCTGCCGACTCGCGGCGTCCAGGCCCTCCGGCAGTTTCAGCCAGAAGGCGGTGCCCCGCTCGAGGCGGCGAACCGCTCCCAGACCACAGTTGTGGGCGATGTCGGTGGCTTTGCTGGCCCAGGGGGAGATGGTCCCCGGGCGCGGCACGACCAGCGACAGTGTCGAAGCGGCGATCGCCGCCGCGCTCGGAGCGGACGGTGCACCGGCGGCCGGAGAAGCGTCCCCAAGCAACTGACTCAGTCGCAGGTCATCGCCGTCGGCGAGCGCTGCGGAAAGTTCGGCAAAGTGGACAAACTGGCTGTCCAGCAGGCGAATATCGGGGTGGATGGCAGACAGCTTTTCGGCCAGCTTGTCAGCCCGGAAGGGAGACAGGGCCGGGGCACCGCGCAGGATCAACATGCTGTGGCGAGCTCCAGGAGGGATCAAATGGAAGCTCGCTATTGTACGTGATCCCGGCGCCCCGGTTAAGGCGACATATCTACACTAGACGAAGAAGTCGCTCGAGTCGGCGCCCAGGAGCACGGAACCGAAATTGCGCCCAAAGGCGGTCGGGTTGTTGGCTACGTGGGCCCGGCCAGTGTGGATATCCATGAAGCGCTGCTGCAACTCGTTACCCAGGAAGACCGAGCTGCCACCGGCGGAGGAAAACAGGCTGTCGATCACGCCCATGCAGCGCTCGATGACCAGGGAGGCCTGGTAGCGGTACTTGATGCGCTCCAGCACCGGCACCGACTCCCCGGCACGCACCTGCGCCATCATGCGATCAAAGTTGCTGAACAGAATCGCCTCCAGTTCGTCCAGGGTGTTGACCGCGGCGGCAATACGCTCCTGGGTGGCAGTGTCACCGGCGAGCTTGGTGACATCACCGCTGGCCTTGCCCAGTACCGTGCGGCGATAGATATCCACCGCATCGCGGGCGGCGCCGATCGCCGGGGTACAGACCACGCGCACGAAGAGCTGGGCCCAGGGCAGACGATACAGCGGCGCGCTGTCCGCGGTCACGCCGGGGTTGGTGCCCTGGAAGCCGTCTTCGGCCTTGTGGGTGCGATAGTCGGGCACGAAGACATCCTCCACGACGATATCCTTGGACCCGGTGCCCTGGAGACCCATGACGTGCCAGGTGTCGACGATTTCGTAGTCGCGGCGGGGCACCAGGAAAGTGCGGAAGCCGCCGTCCGGGCAGATGGCACCCAGCAGCGCCCAGGTGCAGTGATCGCTGCCGCTGCTCCAGCCCCAGCGGCCGCTGAAGCGGAAACCGCCCTCGACTTCGGTCACCTTGCCCATGGGCGCATAGGCCGAGGAAGCCCGGGCATGAATGTCCTCACCCCAGACCTCCTCCTGGGCGCGCTCATCCATCAGCGCAATCTGAAAGGCGTGCACTGCCACGATGCCCGCGGCCCAGGCCGTGGACATGCAATTTTCCGCGATCGCCAGGTGCATGCGGAAGAAGTCCTGGGGGTCGACCTCGAGACCACCCCAGCGCTTCGGCTGCAGCGCCAGGAAGAAGCCGGCCTCCTTGAGCGCATCGATGTTTTCCTGGGGCACCATGCGCTCCTCGCGGGCGCGACCGGCATTGCCCCGGAACAGTTCGCCCAGGGCAGCCACCTTGGCAAAAACCTCATTGGCACCGGTTTCGGGGCGGTGAGTCAGGGGAAGCGCGGGAAGTGTCATACTATTGTTCTCCGGGTTGACGGTTGACAGGCTCAAGCGTAGCGCTGAAACAGATTCCGCCCATACCTTGAATAGGGGATCAGTCGGGCTTTGTCCACTTTCCGTAGAGCTTCGCAGATTCCACCGACCCGGTTACCATGGCCCCATGCGTTCCTATCTCGCTCTTTTACTGTTCGCTCTGCTGCTGGCGGGATGCCAGCAGCGGGACAGCCTGCGCGATATTCTCGATGGCGGCGAGCTGGTGGTGGTCAGCCGCAGCAGCCCGACCACCTTCTACCTGGGACGCGAAGGACCCACCGGCTTTGAGTACGATCTGGCGCAACTCCTCGCCGAGGACCTGGGCGTCGAGCTGCGCCTGGAACCCGCTTTCACCCTGACCGAGGTGCTGTCGCACCTGGAACGTCGGGAAGCCCACCTGGCCGCGGCCGGCCTCAGCCTGACAGCGGAACGCGCGGCCCGTTTCCACCACTCCGTGCCCTACGCCGAGATCAGCACCCAGGTGATCTACCGCACCGGCCAGAGACGCCCCGCGGACATGGACGACCTGGGCGATCTGCGCCTGGTGGTGCTGGCCGGCAGCTCCCACGAGCAGACCCTGGAACGGCTGCAGGCATCCACCCAGCCGGGTCTGCGCTGGCAGTCCCTGGCGGAGGCGGACTCGACCGAACTGCTGGAGCGCGTGGAAAACGGCGAGGCCGAGCTGGCCATGCTGGACGCCAATGAGTTTCGCATCCAGCAGGCACTCTATCCGCGCCTGGCGGTCGCTTTCGATCTCGGCGAGATCCAGGAAATGGTCTGGTACATGGCGCCGGGGGAGCCCGGGGCAGCCCTGCAGGCCAGGGTCAATGATCTGTTCCAGCGCCTGCGCGAGGAGGGACGGCTGGAGCTGCTGAAAGACCGCCATTTCGGCCACGCCAGCGCCCTCTCCCGCATCGGCTCCCACACCTTTGCCCGCAGCATTCGCACCCAGCTGCCGGAGTGGCGGGGGATGATTCGCCAGGTGGCAGCGGAATACCAGCTGGACTGGCGCCTGCTGGCGGCCATCGCCTACCAGGAATCCCACTGGGACCCGGAGGCAACCTCCCCCACCGGGGTGCGGGGCATGATGATGCTGACGACGCCCACGGCGGAGGAAATGGGCGTCAGCAATCGCACCGACCCCCTGCAGAGCCTGCGAGGGGGCGCCCGCTACTTCAAACAGCTGCGCCGGCGACTGCCTGGGGACATTCCCGAACCGGACCGCACCTGGATGGCGCTGGTTGCCTACAACATTGGCCGCGCCCACCTCTCCGACGCCCGCGTCCTGACCGAGCGGATGGGGGGCGACCCCCACCGCTGGGCGGACCTGATGGAGTACCTGCCACTGCTGCAGAAACGGGAGTACTACCGCACCACCAAATACGGCTTCGCCCGGGGCCTCGAGGCCGTCAACTACGTACAGAACATCCGCCACTACTACAGCATTCTGCAGTGGCAGGATCAGCCCGCCGAGAAACCCAGTCCGCCGCTGGATACCCGGGAATTTCTGCCTGAGGTTTTGCGGGGTGTCCGCCTGCAGGCACTCTAGCGCAGCACGCGGGCACCGGGCCCGGTATCAGACGCGAGGCTGACGCCGCGCACGAAAGAAGTCGCGCAGCCGCCCGGATGCTTCATCAGCCAGCACGCCCTCCCGCCAGCTCACCCGGTGGTTATAGAAGTCACTGGAGAGCAGCTGACACTGGCTGCACACCGCACCCGCCCGGGGCTCGCGGGTCGCAAACACCAGAGTCTGCACCCGCGCGTGCACCATGGCCCCCACGCACATGGTGCAGGGTTCCAGCGTCACGTAGAGAACCGCACCGGGTAGGCGGTAATTGCCCACCTGCGTCGCCGCAGCCCGAAGGGCGACAATCTCGGCGTGGGCAGTCGGGTCGCGGACCGAGATCACCTGGTTAAAACCCTCACCCAGCAGTTCACCGTCCCGCACCACCAGGGCGCCGACAGGCACCTCGTCCCGCTCCGCCGCCAGATCGGCCAGCTGCAGCGCTCGCGCCATCCACTCTTGATCATCGCTGAAGGTCACTGCTACCCCTATCATCACACCATGCCGGCGCGATGATAGCGTGGATCCCTTCAATTTTTCGATCGTGAACTTCGAGCGAATTCAGTTCTCTGAAACAGAGAGTCACGGTACTGTGAATCCACAGTCCCTCAGGAAGGAGAACATCATGACGCAGAGTGACAAGGCCCCAGCCGGCAAATGCCCGGTCATGCATGGCGGCAACACATCCGCAGGCAAAACCTCAATGGACTGGTGGCCGGAGAGCCTGAACCTGGACATCCTGCACCAGCACGACCGCAAGACCAACCCGATGGACGCCGACTTCGACTACCGCGAGGCGCTCAAGACGCTGGACTTCGACGCCCTCAAGCGCGACATGCACGCGCTGATGACCGACAGCCAGGACTGGTGGCCAGCGGACTGGGGGCACTATGGCGGCCTGATGATCCGCCTGTCCTGGCACGCCGCGGGCACCTACCGCATTGCCGACGGTCGCGGTGGCGGCAGCACCGGCAACCAGCGCTTCGCCCCGATCAACTCCTGGCCCGACAACGTCAGCCTGGACAAGGCGCGCCGCCTGCTCTGGCCGATCAAGAAAAAGTACGGCAACAAGATCAGCTGGGCCGACCTGATCGTCTACGCCGGTACCGTGGCCTATGAGTCCATGGGCCTGAAGACCTACGGTTTTGCCTTTGGCCGCGAGGACATCTGGCATCCCGAGAAAGACACCTGGTGGGGCGCCGAAAAAGAGTGGCTCGCCCCCTCTGACGAGCGCTACGGCGACGTGGACCAGCCGGACACCATGGACAACCCCCTCGCCGCGGTGCAGATGGGCCTGATTTACGTGAACCCCGAGGGGGTCAACGGTCAGCCCGACCCCCTGAAAACCGCCGCACAGGTGCGCGAGACCTTCGCCCGCATGGCCATGAATGACGAGGAAACCGTGGCCCTGACCGCCGGCGGCCACACCGTGGGCAAATGCCACGGGAACGGCGACGCCAGCAAGCTCGGCCCCGAGCCCGAGGCATCTGACGTCGAGGAGCAAGGCTTTGGCTGGAAGAACCCCCACGAGAGCGGTAAGGGCCGCTACACCGTCACCTCCGGGATCGAGGGTGCCTGGACGACCCACCCCACCCGCTGGGACAACGGCTACTTCCGGCTGCTGCTCGGCTACGACTGGGAGCTGAAGAAAAGTCCCGCCGGAGCCTTCCAGTGGGAGCCGGTCGATATCCAGGAAGAGGACAAGCCGGTGGACGTCGAAGACCCGTCGATCCGACTTAACCCGATCATGACCGACGCCGATATGGCGATGAAGATGGACCCGGTCTACCGCGAGATTTCCGAGCGCTTCTCCCGCGATCAGGCATACTTTTCCGAGGTCTTCGCCCGCGCCTGGTTCAAGCTGACCCATCGCGACCTGGGGCCCAAGGTCCGCTACATCGGGCCGGATGTCCCCGCGGAGGATCTGATCTGGCAGGACCCGGTACCCGCCGGCCCCACCGACTATGACGTGACTGCGCTCAAGCAAAAGCTCGCTGCCAGCGGGCTGAGCATTGGCGAGATGGTCGCGACTGCCTGGGACAGCGCGCGCACCTTCCGCGGCTCCGACCTGCGCGGTGGCGCCAACGGTGCCCGTATCCGCCTGGCGCCACAGAAGGACTGGGAAGGCAACGAGCCCGAACGCCTTGCCAGGGTCCTGTCAGTGCTCGAGCCCCTCGCCGCGGAAGCGGGTGCCAGCCTGGCCGACACCATTGTACTGGCGGGCAACGTCGGCATCGAGCAGGCCACCCAGGCCGCGGGAATCGAGATCGAGGTGCCCTTCGCACCCGGTCGTGGCGATGCCAGCGACGAGATGACCGACGCCGACTCCTTCACGCCCCTGGAGCCGATCCACGACGGATACCGCAACTGGCTGAAGCAGGACTATGTGGTCAAGCCGGAAGAACTGATGCTCGACAAGACCCAGCTCCTCGGTTTGACGGCGCCGGAGATGACCGTGCTGGTGGGCGGCATGCGCATGCTCGGCACCAACCACGGCGGCACCCAACACGGGGTGTTCACCGATCGCGAGGGTGTGCTCAGCAACGACTTCTTCGTCAACCTGACCGACATGGGGAATACCTGGAAGCCCGCGGGCAACGGCCTCTACGAGATTCGCGACCGCAATAGCGACGCGCTGAAGTGGACCGCGACCCGCCTCGACCTGGTGTTCGGCTCCAACTCGATCCTGCGCGCCTACGCAGAGGTCTACGCCCAGGACGACAACCGTGAGAAATTCGTGCGCGACTTCGTGGCCGCCTGGAACAAGGTCATGAACGCGGACCGCTTCGACCTGGCGTAACGCCCTCGGCGAGTCGGCGGCACATGATTGTCACCGACTCGCCGTGATACTCACACACTTCCCTGTCGCGCCAGCCGAGTCGTCGATACAGTGACTGCTGGTCTGGGGTGAACAGGTAAAAGCAATCGATCCCGTTGTCGCGGGCCTCCCCTTCCACTCGCCGCACCAGCTGCGAGGCGATCCCCCGCCCCCGCCACGCCGGCAGCACGAACACCGAGGCCAGCCAGGGCGTCAGCTCGGGGCGAGTGTCCATGTCCTGCGCCAGCAGGCTGGCCATACCGACCGCGGCGCCGTCCACGATTGCCGCGAACACCGAGGGCACGCCGCCATCCCCGCATCAGCGCTCGGGCACCTGAAGTCGGAACCACAGGGCGTACAGAGCCGGCACAAACAACAGGGTAATCGCCGTGCCCACGGCGATGCCGCCGATCAGCACGTAGGCCAACGGCCCCCAGAAGCTGTCCAGGGTCAGGGGCACAAAGGCGAATACCGCGGCCAGCGCGGTCAACACTACCGGCCTGGCGCGCTGCACCGCCGCCTCGATCACCGCGGTGGTCGCCTCCAGCCCTGCCTCCAGATTGTCCTGCACCTGCTGGGTGAGGATCATCGTGTTGCGCATGAGAATGCCGGACAGGCCGATCAGCCCGAGCAGGGCATTGATCCCGAAGGGCTGGTCGAACAGCACCATGGCGGCTACCGCTCCCACGAGCCCCAGGGGCGCCGTGGCCACCACGATAAACAGCCCCGAAAAAGAGCGCATCTGCAGCATGATGAGAATCAGCGTCAGGATCACCATCACCGGCTGCATTGCCTGGATCGAGGCTTCCCCCTTGGCCGAGCTCTCGATACTTCCCCCCAGTTCCATGTGGTAGTCGAGGGGCAGCTGGTTGCGGAAACTCTCCAGCTGCTGCCAGATGGCCATCTGCACCGCCGGCGCCTGGGCGCCGCGCACATCCGCCTGCACCGCCAGCACCCGCTGCCGGTTGTGGCGTTTGATCACCGGGTCCTCAAACTCCACGCTCAGCTCACCCAGCTGAATCAACGGCAGCTTGTCGCCGGACTGGTTGCGTATTTCCAGATGCTCCAGGTCGGGCAGAGAATCGCGCCGCGCCCGTGCTCGCAGTTCCACTGTGCGGACATCCCGGCGCAGTTCATCGATCGGCAGGCCGTCCAGCTGGAACTGCACCTGCCTGGCGACCTCGCTGGGTGTCAGGCCCATCAGGCGCAGTCGCTCGCTGTCCATTTTGAGCCGCACCACCGGCACCCTCTCGTCCCAGTCCAGGTGGGTGCCCGTGGTGTTCGGATGCGCGTCGACCCGTGCACTGACCTCCCGCGCCAGCTCCCTCAGGACCAGGGGGTCGGGACCAAGTATGCGGAAGGTAACTGGCCAGACCACGGGTGGGCCGTAGAACAGACGAGTCAGTCGAATACGGGCCTCGGGAAATTCGCCGGCATCCACGTGGGTCCGCAGGGTCTTCAGGATATGATCACGCCCATCGGCATCCTCGCCAATGGCGATAATCTTGGCAAATGCGGGGTTCGGCTGCTCCGGGTTGGCCGAGAGGAAAAAGCGGGGAGCCCCGGCGCCCACATAGGAGGACAGGCTGCGCACCTCGGGCATGTCCTCGAGGACAGCCTCCAGGCGCTGCACCACGCGGTCGGTCACACCGATCGCACTGCCCTGGGGCAGGTAGATTTCCACCAGGGCCTCGGGCCTGTCCGAGGCGGGAAAGAACTGCTTCTGTACCACGGTATTCATGCCCACCACACCCAGCGCCAGCAGAGCGACGGTCACCGCCACCACGCTCTTGCGGTGGCGAACGCAGGCTAGGATCAGCCCGCGCAGGCAACGGTAGAGTGGCGTCTGGTAGGCGTCCTCACCGTGCCCCTGACTGTGCAGGTCCGGCAACAGCTTCACGCCGAGCCAGGGGGTGAAGGTCACCGCCACCAGCCAGGACACCAGCAGGGAGAAGGCCATGACCCAGAAGATATTTCCCGCGTACTCACCGACGCCGGAGCGGGCAAAACCGATCGGCACGAAGCCCACCACCGTGACCAGGGTACCGAAGAGCATCGGCGCCGCGGTAACGTTCCAGGCATGGGTGGCCGCCTGGACCCGGTCCCAGCCGGCCTCCATCTTCACAATCATCATTTCGATGGCAATGATGGCGTCGTCCACCAGCAGGCCAAGGGCGATAATCAAGGCCCCCAGGGTGATTCGGTCGAGGTTGATCCCGGCCAGTTTCATCAACAGGAAGGCCAGCCCCAGGGTCACCGGTATGGCGATCCCCACGATGAGGCCAGCTCGCAGGCCGATGGAAAGAATGCTCACCGCCATCACTACGGCCACCGCGACCAGGAACTTCACCTGGAACAGGTCCACCGCCGCCCGGATCATGTCGGTCTGGTTGGTCAGGGTATGCAGGGTCATGCCCAGGGGCAGACGGCCGCGCTCGCGCTCCAGGAAGGCGGATAACTCCGCCCCAAAATCCAGCCCGTTCTCACCCTCGCGCATGACCACACCCAGCAGAATGGCATCCTCCCCGTGTGCCCTGACCAGGTAACTTGGCGGGTCCTCGTAACCGGAGTGGACGGTCGCGAGGTCCCCCAGGCGCAGCAGTCGATCACCAATGGCGACGGGGACCGCCTCCAGCGCACCGCGGGCGGAGAGGTCCGAGTCGATACGCAGGTAGGTTCGCGGCCCCTCGCGGTCGATGAAACCGGCGGGGGCCAGCTGGTTGTGCGCCGCGATGGCATCAAAAATCACTTCGGGGCGAACCCCAAGGTTGGCCAGACGCGCCGGATCGAACTCCACGAAAACCCGCTCGCTGCGCTCACCTAGGAGCAGCACCTTGCGCGTGCCGTCCAGGCGCTGCAAGCGGTCACGGATAGCCTCCGCCTCGCGGGTCAGGTCGGCCATCGGCAGGCCCGGTGCAGTCAGCGCCAGTAGCGAGAAGTAGACGTCGGAGAAATCATCGTTGACGATCGGGCCAATCACCCCCTCAGGCAGGTTCGGCGCCTCGTCCCACATCCGCTTGCGCACTTCATAGAAGAGGTCGGGCACCGCTTCACTGGGCGTATAGTCCTCGAACTCCACCTGCAGATCGACACGCCCCGGACGAATCACGGTTTCGATGCGATAGAGGTCCTCGACCTCCTGGATGCGCTGCTCCAGACGGTCGGCCACCTGCTCCTCAATCTCTTCCGGGGTCGCCCCCGGCCACAGGGCGGAGACCACCATGATGCGCACGGTAAAACTCGGGTCCTCGGCGCGCCCCAGCGTCGTGAAGGCATAGACCCCGGCCACTACTGACAGCAGCAAAAAGAACAGCGTGAGGGCACGCTCGCGCACCGCCAGGGCAGAGAGATTGGGGAAACTCATTGCCTGCGCTCCCGCACCGCCTGGCCGGGTTCCAGCAGATGGGTACCGAGCCGGATCACCGGCGTGCCGGCGGGCAGATCCACCGCCACCAGCACACGATCGTCGCGCAAACCGGCGATCGATACCGACACCGGGTGCGCCTCACCGTCGCGCAAGGTCCAGATTCGGGGACCCTCCCCACGTTCATCCAGCGCGGAGAACGGCAGGGCAAAGCGCTGCGAACTGCCGGTTTCGTGGAGATCAACCTGAACCACAACCCCAAGCGGCAAACTCTCGTCGCTGTCATCCAGCTGGTAGCGCGCGCGCCAGGTACGACTCGCCGGGTCCGCAGAGCCCGCCACTTCACGCAGGTGTATCGCGCGGGGCGGCTGGTCGCGCCAGCGAACCGTGCCCTGAACCGGAGCCGGCCCCACGTCGGGGAGGAACACCTCAATCTCGCGCTCGCCCCGTTGGGCCAGCAGAGCGACCGGCTCGCCCGCCGCCACAACCTGACCGGGCTCGCCACTGACCTCGATCAGCACCCCGCCCTGCGCCAGTCGCAAATCGGCATATTCGCGCTGATGGCGGGCACTGGCGAGACTGGCGGCAGCCGCGTCCACCCGGCTGCGGGCATCCTGCTCCGCCAGGCGAAAGCGCGCCAGGCTCTGGGCACTGACAAAATTCTGCGCCACCAGTTGTTCCTGACGCGAGAGTTCACTGACGGCCGTCTCCCGTGCCGCCCTGGCTGCAGCCAGTTCCGCCTCGGCAATGCGCAGCGCCTGGTCGAAATCCCGCGGGTCGAGGCGAAACAAAACCTGGCCAGGCGTCACCTTCTCCCCCGCATTGGCCCGGCGCTGCAGGATGCGCCCGCCAACCTGGAAGGCGAGTGGCGTTTCAAACCGCGCCCGCACAGTGCCGGAAAGCTGCAGGCGCTGATCCGAGGTCGCCCTCAGGGGCACCGTCAAAACCCAGTGGGCCGCGGGCGCCTGGGCCTGATTACCGGTATCCTCGCCACAGGCAGCCAGGGTAAACGCCGCCAGAATGGCGACCAGCCTTGCTCGCAACATGAAAGGTGATCCATCCGCCAATTTAGTGTACGGTATCGTACAGTAATTAAGAGGTACGCACCAGTGTCAAGCAAGCAGGCCAAAGCCGCACCGTCCTCTACCGCGAGCAACGCCCGGCCCGGGCGACCGCCCGACCCGGCCAAGCAACGCGCCATTCTCGACGCCGCGCGGTCACTGCTGTTCCAGGGGGGCCCGGGTGAGCTCTCCATGGAGGCCGTAGCGCGCCGGGCGGGTGTCTCGAAGGTGACGATCTACGCCCGCTATGCCAATCGCGAAGCCCTGCTCGACGCCGTAATTGGCGACCAGGCCAACAGCCTGATGGACAGCCTCAATCTGCAACCGGAAGACGCCTCCAGTGCCCGCAAGGCGCTGTGCAGCTTCGGCCAACAGCTGCTGAGCTTCGTCCTCGGTGAGGAGCACCAGGGCTTCCTGCGCCTGGTACTGGCCAGCCCCGCTTCTTCCCAGGCGATCCTGGCGCGTATCTACCGCTCGGGACCGGAAGCCACTCACGCGCAGCTGGAACACTGGATGACCCGGGCCGATGCCGCCGGCCTGCTGCGCATACCGGACCCGCCACAAAGCACGGAGCTGTTGATTGGCATGCTGCTGGGACTGGAGTTGATCCGGCTACTCTACGGCCAGCCGGCAAAATTCACGGGCGAGTCCCTGGAAACGCATGTCGAGCAGGTGGTGGACCGCTTCCTCAGCCTGCACGGGACCTGATGGCTCCGGCGCCATGCCTGCGCGCCACAACGCCTGCCCTGGTCTATCCTGTAGCGGCAAGCCCACAAGCAGGAGATGATGCGGTGAACCAACCAGAAACCGTCCTGTGGTTCGACACCCTTGACCTCTCGTGCCTGCCGCAAGTCGGTGGCAAGAACGCCAGCCTGGGGGAAATGTACCAGCGCCTGAGCGAGGAAGGGATCCGGGTCCCCTTCGGTTTTGCCACCACGGCGCAGGCCTTCCGCGACTACCTGGCGGACAACCGGCTGGAGGCCCCCATCCGCGAGGCTGTGGCTGCCATGCGTCGAGGCAGCCAATCGCTCGAAGCCACCGGCGGAGCCATCCGCGAGCTGATCCGCAGGGGGAATTTTTCCAACCGCCAGCGCACCCTGATCACGGGCGCCTACCGCGAACTCTGTGAGCGCCTGCAGACCCCCTCCCTGGCTGTCGCCGTGCGCAGCTCCGCCACCGCGGAAGACCTGCCCGAGGCTTCCTTTGCCGGACAACAGGAGAGCTTCCTCAATGTCCGCGGCGAGGAGGCCCTTCTGCAGGCCTGCCGCGAATGCTACGCCTCCCTCTACACCGATCGCGCCATTGCCTACCGGGAAGAGCGAGGCTTCGAACACGAACAGGTCGCCCTGTCCGTCGGTGTCCAGCAGATGGTGGAATCCGCCGCGGCGGGCGTGATGTTCACCCTGGATACCGAGAGCGGCTTTCCCGACGTGGTGCTCATCAGTGCTGCCTGGGGCTTGGGGGAAACCGTCGTGAAGGGTTCGGTCAATCCCGACCGCTACATGGCCTACAAGCCCTTCCTCGAGGAGCGCGCACTGAGCCCCGTGATTGAAGCGAGCGTGGGCAGCAAGCTGGTGAAAATGCGCTATGCGCTACCGGAGGATAGCCAGCCCTCGGATGCCGACGATGATCAGGGGCCCACTGTCACCGTCCCTACCAGCACGGCAGAACAACGCAGCCGGGTGCTGGATGACGTAGCGGTCCTACACCTGGCCCGCTGGGGAGCCAGAATCGAGGCGCACTACGGGCGGCCCATGGATATCGAGTGGGCCCGGGACAGCGACGGGCAGCTGTTCATTGTTCAGGCCCGGCCGGAAACCATAGAATCGCAGAAGGACCGCAGCGTCCTGGTGAGCTATCACCTGAAGGAAAAAGGTCGGGTGCTGCTTGAGGGGGCAGCCGTGGGCAGTGCCATCGCCGGCGGGCCGGTCTGCGTGGTGGACCGGCCGGGCGATGTCGATGCCTTTCCCGAGGGTGCCATCCTGGTCACCGAGCGCACCGACCCGGACTGGGTACCCATCATGCGCCGGGCGGCGGGTATCGTGACCAATAGCGGCGGCACCACCAGCCACGCGGCCATTGTCAGCCGGGAGCTGAAAAAACCCGCCATCGTTGGCTGCGGCGATGCCACCGCTATGCTGCGGGATGGGATGGAGATCACCATCAGTGGCGCAGAAGGCGCGACCGGCAAGGTGTATGCGGGCCTGCTCGACTTTGACTGCGACTCCATCAGCCTCGCCGAGCTGCCGCACTCCCGCACACAACTGATGATCAATGCCGCACTTCCAGACGGCGCCCTGCAGTGGTGGCAACTGCCTGTGTCCGGTATCGGGCTCACGCGGATCGAGTTCATCATCTCCAGCCAGATTCGCGTCCACCCCATGGCGCTGGTCCACCCGGAAAAGGTAAGCGATCCACAGGTCGCAAAGGACATTGCCGAGCTGCATGCCGGTCACCAGCAGCCGGTCGACTACTTCATCGATGGGCTGGCGCGGGGCGTGGCGCGAATTGCTGCCTCACAGTATCCGCGCCCCGTCATTGTGCGCATGTCGGACTTCAAATCGAACGAGTATCGCGGCCTGCTGGGCGGTGAATTCTTCGAACTGGAAGAAGAAAACCCCATGCTCGGCTTTCGCGGTGCCTCACGCTATTACCACCCCCTGTACCGCGAGGGCTTTCAACTTGAGTGTCGCGCCATCCTGCGAGCCCGCGAAAGTATGGGCTTCGACAACATCATCGTGATGATTCCCTTCTGCCGCACGCCGGCGGAAGCAGACCGGGTTCTTGACACCATGGCCGAAGCGGGCCTGCGGCGCGGCAAGGACGGGCTGCAAATCTATGTGATGTGCGAGATCCCCTCCAATGTGATTCTCGCGGACCAGTTCGCTGGGCGTTTTGATGGCTTTTCCATTGGCAGCAATGACCTGACCCAGCTAGTACTGGGCATAGACCGCGACTCCGCGGTTCTGAAAACGCTTTTCGACGCTCGGGATGAAGCCGTCAAACGGATGATCGAGCAGGTGATCCGGGTGGCCCACCAGCATGGGTGCAAGGTGGGCATCTGTGGCCAGGCTCCCTCCGATGACCCGGAGTTCGCCGAGTTCCTGGTGGATTGCGGGATTGACTCGATCAGTCTGAACCCCGACTCGGTGGCCCGGGCAAGCGCGCATGTGGCGGCAGCTGAGAAAAAGCGGCGCCCCTAATCCCCCAGCCAAAGATAGGAGTACCAGTAAAATTCACCTGCACCCTCACTGCTGGGGGCCGTGCAGTTGACCTTGTTGCGGCCGCCGCGGGTCGGCGGCAAGTCGACAGCGTAACGGCGCTCTCCCATCTGATGGAGAGACAGGGCCTCACCGCTTGAGGCGAAACAGGCCAGCCCGGCCAGGGCCTCACCGGAAAGCGTGATGCTCAGCACCCCGTCATCTACCCGCTCCTGTACCACCGGCAGTGGCCGGCTGTGAACACCCTGGCGCAGACGCTGCAGACTGTCCTGACCGCTCGCCATTGGAAAGCGTGGAATCTGCAGCGGATCAGTAACTGCGCCAACGGCGCCTGACTGCTGTGCCAGCCCGAGCAGCTGGCGACGGGAAAGCGCGCCCTTGAGCTGGCTGTTATATTCGCCAAAGGGGTAGGCAAAGGCCTGGATATCCACCTGCAGTTCCGCACGGATTCGCTCGCGGTTGCGGTCGATCTCATCGTCTATGCGCTGCGCCCACTGGGCGTCACTCTCGCCGGACCGACGCCGCGCCAGGTAATCGTGGCTGTGGGAGTGGCCACCGATACTGGCACCCATGGCAAGCAGCTCCCGGGCCTGCTGCCAGGACATGTAGCCGGGCACCTGGTCGTCGAGCGGCTGACTGGCGAGAAACACCGTGAAGGGCCAGTCACGATCGGCCAGGCGGGGTGCGGCCTCGGTGAACACTGATCGGTAGGCATCGTCAAAGGTGATGGCCACGGCATTGTCAGGTAGCGGCCCTCCCGCCAGGGCCTTCTCCAGAAGAAGCTGTAGCGGCATGACGGTGAAGCCATGGTCCTCGAGGTAGTCCAGATGTGCGGTAAAGCGCTCGGGAGTCACGCTGGTGCTGGCCGGGGTCTCCTGACTGACGTGGTGGTAAAGCAGAATGACGGCATGGTCGGCGGCGCGCAGCACGGGCGACAGGGAAAACAAGCCCACCGCCAGTATCGCCGCAAGCGTGCGCAGGCTCACGCTTGAGTGTCCTCAAGCTGTCGGGTGGTGAATTCGCGATACTGGCCAATCATCGCCTTGACCTCCTGAACGTAGTCCTCCCGGCGCTCGGAATAGTAGAGCAGGCCGTCGGCGAGAAACCGCGCGGACAGCGCGACGTCGCGGTCGCGCTGGCGCGCGCGCAGCTCGCGGAAAGCCCGGTACCTGGGGTGCGTGTTCAGGTTGTGCATGTAACTGGCGATAGCGTCACTCACCGAAGCATAGACGCGGAGCTCGTGGCGCTTCCCCGTGCCGCGGGCCAGCGGCACCAGACCGCAACCGGGCTCAAAACACCAGTGGCCGAAGAGGTTGTTGGCCTTGACCGCGAAACGCGAACGCCCCCAGGCTGACTCCTTGGCCGCCTGCACCAGGGCCAGCTCCAGGGGGACCACATCGACACGTTGCAGCAGGATCTCCAGCTGCTCCGCAACCGTCAGCTCCTCGGGCACTGCATAGGTCTCGGCGAGACGCCGCACCCGCCAGCGATCCAGCAGATTGAGTTGCTCCCCGAGCTGCTGTTTGTCAGCCAGAGCCAGCAGGGAGCGGCGCTCCTCGCGCAACCGGTCGTTCTGCTCGCGTACAATCGGCGTCAGGTAGTCATAGAAGGCCTGTTTCAGTTCCGGCACCTGGTCGTAGCGCGAGAAGTCCGGCAGGGGACGTGAATCCGCTGCGAAAAACCACCAACCGAAGAGGAACAGCACGACCACCCCACCGACTGCGACCATCGGTTTGTCGCGCAGTGCGGCCGCGATTGTCGTACCTGAAAGCCTGTTAAACATCCTGCTGACTGCCTGTTGACTCCACGTCTGCCGTTTTAGCTGAACACAACTTTAACATGATATCCCGGCGGAATCGCGGCATGCCCAGGAACTGACCGGGCCGAGAGCAAGGGCGCGGCCACCGGGGACGCCGGCAGAAAATCCGGGACAGGTGCGTTATACTGGTGCGCTTCCCACACTCGAGAAAACACAGGAAGGTTACCCCGTGGAAATTTTTGACGAGTACGAATCCGAGGTTCGAGGCTACATCCGCTCATTCCCCACCGTGTTTGACAAGGCGATGGGCTCCGAACTGTTTGACGAGGACGGCAAGCGCTACATCGACTTCTTTGCCGGTGCCGGTACCCTGAATTACGGCCACAATCCCGAAGAGGCTGTGGAAGCTCAGATCCAGTACCTCAAGGACCGCCGTATTGCCCACGGCCTGGACAAGGCCACCGTGGCCAAGAAGGAGTTTCTCGAAACCTTCATCGAGAAGATCCTCGAGCCGCGCAAGATGACCTATAAGCTGCAGTTCACCGGCCCCACGGGCACCAACTGCACCGAGGCCGCCATGAAGCTGGCCCGTCAGGCCACGGGTCGCAACAATATCATCGCCTTTACCAACGCCTATCATGGCCACACCATGGGCGCTCTCGCGGTCACCGGCAACGAAGCCTACCGCGACGAATCCTACGGTGCCCGGGGTGCGGTGAGCTTCATGCCCTTCGACGGCTTCCTCGGCGACATCGACACCCTCTATGTCTTTGAGCGCTACCTGGAGGACAAAGGCTCGGGTATGGAAAAACCCGCAGCAGTCATTCTGGAGACGGTCCAGGGGGAAGGGGGCATCAATGTCGCCTCCAGCGAGTGGTTGCAGGGCCTCGAGAAGCTCTGCCGCAAGCACGATATCCTGTTGATCGTCGATGACATCCAGTCCGGCAATGGCCGCACCGGGGAGTTCTTCTCCTTCGAGAAGTCCGGCATCAAACCCGACCTGGTCTGCCTGTCGAAATCGATTGGCGGCGGCAACCCGATGGCCCTGCTGCTGATCAACCCGGAAGTGGACGTATGGTCGCCGGGCGAACATACCGGGACTTTTCGCGGCAACTCCCTCGCCTTCGTGGCGGCCAAGGTACTGATAGACCAGTACTGGTCCGATGACACACTCTCCCGCGAAGTGCACCGCAAGACCGATATCATCATGGCTACCCTCAACGGCCTGCGAGACGAGTTCCCCGGCCTGAACTGCCGGGTGAAGGGACGCGGCCTGATGGTAGGTATCGAAACGCCGATCGACGGCTTCGCCGACGAGGTGTCAGCCGCGGCTTTCGAGCGCATGCTGATCTCCGAAACCTGCGGTGCTGACGGGCACGTCAACAAGCTGTTTGTTGCCCTGACCATCGAGGATAAGATTCTGCAGGAAGGACTGGATATTTTCTGCGAAGCCTTCCGGGAAGTGGCGAAAAAGCACAGCTGATTTCGACACCCCGGGCAACCGGGGTGACTGCATACCAAAGCTTGCGTTGATAGCCCCCTCTCGGGGGCTACGGCGCGCACCTCTCCGGCAACAGCCACTGCACTCCTCTTTCGAATTCGGCGGTCGGTCTACACATGTTCACTAACCGCCAGTTGATCCACAGCTGCATAACCCTCAAGCTAGTAAACGGATAGCAAAGCTTCAAATCCGTCACCGCGGTCGATTATGTCGAACCGAGGCAGGATCGGGGTGTCGGATACCTGAACCATTGCAACGCGAGGAATGTGCAGCATGAACTCAGATACCTCCCAAAAATCTGAATCAGCCGTACTCTATCGCATGGTCATGCACAACCATGTCTGCCCGTTTGGCCTGAAATCAAAAAGTCTGCTGAAACGCGCGGGCTACGACGTTGAGGACCACCATCTGGAGACACGCGAGGACACCGAAGCCTTCAAGCGCGAACACAAGGTGGAGACAACGCCACAGGTATTCATTGACGGCAAGCGCATCGGTGGCTATGAGGAACTGAAAGTTCACCTGGGGAAAAAACCCGCCGAAGAGAATCGGGACAGCACCAGCTACCAGCCTGTTATCGCGGTATTTGGCGTGGCATTGCTGATGGCACTGGGCGCCAGCCATGCGGCCTTCGGTACACCTTTCACCCTGCGTGGCGGCGAGTGGTTTATTGCCATCTCCATGTCGATCCTGGCGATATTGAAACTCCAGGACCTGTCGAGCTTTACCAATCAGTTTCTCGGCTACGACCTGCTGGCACAGCGCGAGGTGCGCTATGCCTACGTCTATCCCTTCGGTGAGGCCCTGGCCGGCGTCCTGATGATTGCCGGCGCGCTGATGTGGATCGCAGTACCGGTAGCGCTGTTCATCGGCACCATTGGCGCAGTCTCCGTATTCAAGGCAGTGTACATTGACCAACGCGAGCTGAAGTGCGCCTGCGTGGGTGGCGACAGCAACGTGCCCCTGGGCTTTGTGTCGCTGACTGAAAACCTGATGATGATCGCGATGGGCATATGGATGGCGATCAAGTGAACGCCTGGCGGTCAGCAGAATCGGGACTTGCCGGCACACCGTTCGCCCAAGGCTGCAGAAAATGATGACTTTGCTACACTAATGACCAACCCGAAAATTCGCTTGCCATGCGAAGGCACGGCATCGGGTAGTTTTGGCACGAATTTTCGGTCTTTCTCGCGCCGTAGGAAAGCAGACGCGGCGCTGCCTGAAAACCAACCGAGAAGGAGCGCAGAATCATGTTTATCAGATCACTGTCACGCCTACTCGCCATGACAGCGGCAATTTGCACACTCGCCCTGACACAAGGGACTGCATTGGCGGCAGAAAAGAAAATCGAGGAAATCACCGTGCTCGCTCCACGCATCACCAGCGAGCAACGCACCTCGCCGCCCTACGGCAAGACCGTTGTTGCACAAAAAAGCATGGTGGTAAACATCGCGGACCTGGATATCACCCGCACCGCCGATATGCGCAAAGCGCGGGATCGAGTCGAGGAGGCAGCAACAAGCGTTTGCGAACAGCTTGAGGAGGAGCTTCCTTTCGGCCAGCCACGCACCCCCGAGTGCATACGCCGTGCGGTATCGGACACCATGGCCCAGCTGGAAGAAATTGCCATGCTTGAATAAGCGTGCAGACACCGCCGGGGCACCTGCTGTGCCCCGGCGCTTCTACGACACTCTTCGTAATTTGCGGGCAGCGCGATGCGGTTAAGCCACTATTGCGAAAGCCCGCGTGACTGGCAGTGCCGATCCCTGCCCTCCTGCTTGGCGCGATAAAGTGCGGCGTCGGCATTACCCAGCAAGAACTCTCCATCCGGCACCCGGGTTGACCCCATGGCAGGCGTCCAGGTTGCACCCCCGCTACTCACGCTGATGGGAGTTTCCAGGCCAGTAATGGAATGCACCATCCCGCTGAGGCGTCGCGCGACGGTACAACAGCCGGTTTCATCGGTATGCGGCAGCAACAGCACGAATTCCTCACCGCCCAGGCGTACCGCACAGTCATTCACCCGAGCGAGCCTCTGCAAGACCTTCGCCATCTTGCGCAGGGCGACATCGCCCGCCGGGTGGCCGTAAGTGTCGTTGTAGCGCTTGAAGTGGTCGACATCGACAACCAGCAGAGACAAGGGCTCCCCGGTGCGTGCGCTGCGATGCAACTCCTCCGACAGGCGTCGGTCCAGTTCCCGACGATTGCCCAGCTGGGTCAGGGGATCGGTGGTCGAAAGCACTGCCAGCCGGTGGTTGAGCGACTCGAGTTCACGCTGCTGCTGAAGCAGCTCCGCCTCGGCCTGCTTCTGGGCCGTGATGTCCTGTATCTGGGAAACGAAGTAGTCCGGCGCTCCGGTCTCGTCGCGCACCATCGACACGCTGAGAAGCGCCCATATTTCCCTGCCACCCTTGTGGAAATAGCGCTTCTCCATGCGATAACTGTCACGTTGGCCCGCCAGCATTTCCCGCAGGAAAGCCAGGTCCGTATCCAGATCATCAGGGTGAGTGATCTGCTGGAAATTAATCGCCAGCAACTCGCTTTCGCTGTAACCGAAGATGGCCGTCACGGCCCGGTTGACCCGCAACCATCGGCCCTCGAGGCTCACCAGTGCCATCCCGATGGGCGCATACTGGAAGGCACTCTCGAACAACTCCGTGTTTACTCGCAGCCGGCGCAGCGCGTCCTGGCGTCGGCGGTCTGCCTGATCCTGCTCAACGACCTGGCCGATGCGGCCGGCCATCAGTTCTATCAGTTCGATATCCGTTTCATCGAAGGGGTGCTGGCGCGCCTCGGGTGCCGTGAAGTTGAGCGTGCCGAAAATTTCCCCCTCGACCCAGATAGGCGCCGCAAGGTAGGACTCAAGCAGCATCTGACGGTAGGCCGGGTGCCCGCCCAGCGCGGGATCCACGGCCGCATGGGAGACCGCCATGGTCCTCTGCTGACTAATCACCGCCGAGCAGTAGGTATCGCCAAGCGGCATGCTGTCACCCGCCGCGAAGCCCACGGAGTCGGGCGCGACGGCGAGAATCGTATACTGTCCCTCGCTGATTCTGCTGACGATACCCACCGGCATGTCAAACAGTTGCATACCGGTCTTCAGGTAATCCTCGTACAGCGCGCTATAGGAATCATAGCGACTCAGACTCAAGCGATGAAATTCGCGGAAGCGCGCCGTCAACTCAAGGAAATTGCTTCCGGTTTCATGATCGGCCATGGTGTTAGGGGTCCGCGGGTAGGAAAAAGCGCCGGCGCCTGACACAAGCGGGTTGCGCAAAGCCCCCTTAGTTTAGAGCAAGAAAGGGCAGTCGGGTCAAGTGAAAAGGATACTTCCCGGCCCGTCAGCAGGCCGCACCTGCAGCAAGGCAAATTGAGAGCCTTTTGAGACCTCTGAGACTGACATTACCCCCCCGGAACCACCGATAGTAAACCCGCCGAGGTCGGTGGCTATCCTTCGACCAATCAACCGGCACGAAAACACTATTCAAAGGAAGGGGAAAGCGTGAAAAGACTGATCAGGGGCAGCGCCAGTATTATTCTGCTGTTGCAAGGCAGTGCAGCACTGGCGGATACGGGATTCATCTACGACTTCAGCGACGGCAGCGCCACCTCAAGTTCCGGTGACGTGGTATCACCCATTAGCGGCGATAGCAGGCAATACTCATCGACCGTCGACTACACAGAGTCCAGCTTCCGCATGACGGTCGAGCCGACAGGCGCCGTGGTCACCGTGGGCAAGTATTACTCGGAGAGCGAGGGCGTCGTTCACGGTCACTGGAGCGCGGGCGGCGCCAGCAATGGCATGGATCGACTCCTGTTCCGGGCCGAGTCAGGGGAAACCTTCGACCTGAACTACTATGTCCTGACAAGTAACACCGAAAACGGTGGTAGCGCCGCTACCGGTAACGAAGACACCTATATTGTGGCGTCCAGGGACGGTGTCACAGCCTCGTTTCGCTCCAAACTACCCTCTGAAGACTGGGGCATTAGCGACGGTGTCAGGGAGATTTACCTGGGGCCCGAATTCGACGGCATCAAGGCCTTCTGGTTTGAGTCCGAGGGTGGCACTTACTGCTTCGGGATGGACAAATTTTACGTCAACCTCACACCGCCGCCGCCCTCGACCCCAGACCCCATCGTTGTAGGCAGCGGTACCGTGGACGACGCCATTGAAGAACCGACGGATAGCGACGGTGACGGCACGAACGATGAGGACGACCCCTTCCCTAACGCGGTGACACTCGAGCAGAATGGCGGGAGCATCCTGGAAACCACACCCGGCACTGCGACATCCAGCTGCTCCATCATGAATGGCTCATTCAACCCCAACCTGCCGCTGCAAGCCATTCCTGCCGGCATTACCGGTATCGGCCGAGCCATCGAGTTCACCCTAGAAAGCTGTGCAGTCGGCGAATCCATCCAGGTCAGTGTCGACCTGGGCGAAGACCTGCTCCCGGGCGCTGCCGTCTACAAGATCAACGATGCCGGGGACTGGGCACCGATTGCCGGTGCCAGCGTTTCGGGTTCAGTACTGACCTACACCTTGACGGACGGTGGGCCGTACGATGAGGACGGCATCGCCAATGGCGTGATTGTCGACCCGGTAACCGTAGGCTACGCCGCCGCGGCGAGCGCGGCACCGCAGCCTGTCTGGACCCTGCCTCTCTGGGCTATTGGCATGCTGGGTGCCGGGCTCTCCTGGATAGGCGCTAGCCGCATGCGCAAGCGCAGCTGACTGCCTCGGCAGATTGGCGCCTTGCAGCGCCAATCTGGACCAGGCAAAGGCTTCCGGCATTGACTTGCCGGAGGCCTTTGCCTTGGGCATGCCACCGATAATGGAAACCACACCATAGCAGCTGATAAGATGACACCGCATGCGGCGTGGTAAGTCCTGGCAAACCCGGATGGGCACTTCGCAGCAGGGAAGCTGCCAGGGAAGGACAGGTGTTCACCAACTCAATCATTGCACGTCTGCTCGTTGCGTGCGGCGTACTGCTATGGACACTGTCGGCTCACCCGGCGGTATCACTGCCCGGATCGGAGCTGGTCTTCCTTGAGCGGGAAGCCCCTTCCGACGCGCTTACGCTGACAGAGTTTCTGGCAATTCCGGACACAGAGCTCGTACCCCGCCAGGCCGTCATATCGCACGGTTATACACGCTCCGCCTACTGGGCACGCGTCTACATTCCCCGCCACCTGTTCGAGAACAGCGGAGAACTTTGGCTGCAACTGGGCCCGGTCTTCCTTGATCAGCTTACGGTCTATCGACGTTCTTCGAATACACCCTGGCACTGGATCCCTGAGGAACTCGGGGACAGGTCTCCGCTACCCCGCGGCGACATCAGTTATCGACACCCTTTGCTCATCCTGCAGCCACCTCCCGCGAACAGTGAAACCTATGAGTTGATATTTCACTACAAGAGCAGTAGCGCAGTGCTATTGCATGGAAAACTGTGGAAACCCGAAGATTTTCTGGAACATGCCAGCCGTGAAACCGTTTTCTGGGGCTTCTATTTTGGACTGGCATCCCTCTCGACGGGGCTGGGCCTGCTACTCGCTCTGCTGACCCGGCGCAAGTTACTTTGGCTGCTCTGCCTATTCTCCAGCACTTATCTTTTGGTCGCCTGCATACAGGGCTATATCGACTGGTTGCTGGGTTCTATACCCTGGCAGATGCAGCATTACCTGACCAGCATACTTACCCTGACATCCTATGGCTGTCTCTTCTGGATGTGTGCTGAAGCCTTGAATACGCGACGAGAGAGTCCGCGGCTGCACCGCCTTGTCATGGCCCTTGTATCAGTGATATTTGCCTCGCCAGTCAGTATACCGCTGGACCTTTACAACTACGCGATTCAGATGCAGTTTGTCCTTTGTGCTATTGCGATCGTGATTCTGGGATCCATCTCAGTTCGCGGACTCCGTCGCCAGCAGCCACGCTCTGCAATGGAGCGCGGCTTCAGCGTGGCATCTATCTGGTACCTGCTCACCGCCTTGCTGGCTCTCCTATCCCTGTTTGGAGTGTTGCCCTATCAAGAGCACTTGTATGCGCTATGGCAATATGGCCTCGTGGTTAACACGCTGATCGTACTTGCTCTGATTACAATCAATGCCGTCAACGAGGAGCGGCTGGAAAGAACCCGGCTGCAATTATCCCACGATCTCGAGGTGTCACGTGAGGCACGCTTCCATCAAAGACAGTTCATGGGTATGGTTGCACACGAGTTTCGAACACCGCTGTCCGTGATCAGTGCAGCACTGCATAATTTGCAGTACCTTGATCTCGATAAAACACAACGCCACTCTCGGATCGCCAACATCGTCCGTGCCAATGAACGATTGGTGCAACTGACTGACAACTGCCTCGCCGATTCACGCCTGAACGCCTCGCACCTGCAACTGGAATATGGACCAACCGCTATCCATCAAGTGATCGATAGCGCCGGGGCCATCGCTCGACTTTCACCTAAGCATTCACTGGTCGTGGAATCGAGCTTTCCCGAGACTTCTGGTGATAATGCAATGGCTCCCGACATTCTGGCAGATGAAGGCTTGCTAAGGATCGCCATATCCAATTTACTGGATAATGCCGTGAAATATTCCACTGGGCCAGAAATCCGGGTCATTGTTTGTCTGAGTCCGCACAGGCTCGAACTATCGGTATGCGACCAGGGACCGGGAATAGAAAGCCGCCTGGCAGAACGGCTTTTTGAACGCTTTCAGCAGGGTCATTTGCGAAGCTCCGGTGTCGGACTCGGCTTGTATGTGTCACGGGAAATAGCCCTTGCCCATGGCGGCGACCTTGTACTGACACGCAATTCTCCGAATGGCTGCTGCTTCACACTTTTTATCCCCCATCACGGAACACCAGCCGATGATGCCTGAACCGAATATCGCCATTCTTGAAGACAGTCCCGAGCTACGCGAGGAACTGCTATTTTTTCTGCAAGCCCAGGGCTTCAAAGCCTGGGCGACTGGAAGTGCCGAGAGCTTCTGGAAGCAGCTTCATAAATCTGCTGCGGATATCGTGATTGTGGATATCGGGCTTCCCGGCGAGGACGGTTTTAGTGTGGTGCGTTTCCTGAAGCGTCTACGCGGCGACTATGGACTTATCGTAGTCACAGCACGTGGCGCTGCCCAGGAAAGACAGCGCGGACTGGCTCTTGGGGCTGACCTCTACCTGGTCAAACCGGTAAACTTTGCTGACTTGCAGGAGAACATAGAGGCACTATGGCGGCGCATCTGCATTGGACGAGACACGTCGCCGGACCTCACGGCAGTCCAAAGTGTCAACACATCGAACTGGAGGCTAACTCCAATGGGACTGTACGACCCGGCGGGAAAATGCCTGCCACTGACACCGCGAGAACACCGGCTGATGGAAATTTTGTATCAACGCCGGAACGAAGTCTGCAGCAAAGCGTTACTGCACGAACTGGTTTTTGGCACCAGTGAGAGCTCTGACACCCATCGTATTGATGTCATCATCAGCCGCTTGAGAAGCAAGGCTCGCAAGCTTGAAATTCCCCTCGACATCCGTTCGATCTTCGGGCGCGGCGTCGCCTTCCTGGACAAGCCGCCGGAAACGCGCTCCGCCCCAAGACTCACGGGTTTCCAGTCGCCATGAGCGCCCTGCCGACCGTCGCGACGCTCCTGGGACGCGCTGGCTTGCTGCCCTTTGTCGCTGCACCCCTGGCACTAGCGACTCTGGGTGAGGAGCACAGGGCGCTGGTCAGCGGGCTACTGGCCGACTACGCCTTTGGTATTATCGCCTTCCTGCCGGGCATCTGGTGGGGCCTGGCCCTGGTCCGCCGTCGTGCCCCAATACTCCTCATGAGTAATGCCATTTTCCTCGGCGCACTGGCCGGCAAATGGATACTGCCCGATGGCAAATTCTTGCCCTTCGCCGCTGCCCTCCTGGGGCTCATGCTACTGGTGGAGAGGTCACATACGCTGTTCCGCCCCCAGCCAGCCTATTATGCGCGGTTGCGGATCGAGCTGACGGTTGTGGCCGGCCTCTCTCTACTGGTGTCAGCCTCAATCCCGAACGCGGGCTCCTGATAGCGTCAGTTCCTCAGGTTTCCTCGTGCGGGCGCGCCAGACTGGCTCACCCCTGCCGACTCTTACTCTGGCACTGGCAAGGGCTCGAGTCGATAGAGCGCGCCGTTCGGCGAGTCGGTGAGTAGGTAGAGATAGCCATCCACACCCATGGCGACATCCCGGATGCGGCCGAGCTCACCGCGCAGCAGTTCCTCCTGGTGAAGCACCTGATTATCAGTGCTCAGTTCGATACGGAGGATCTTCTGGTGGGCCAGTGCCCCCATGAAGAGATCGTTCTTCCACTCCGGAAAATCGTCCCCCGTATAGAATGCCATGCCGGAAAAAGCCGGCGAGGGATCCCAGTATTTGACGGGATCGGTAACTCCCGGACCTGTCTTTTCACCGATTGGCTTCTGGCCCCTGTAGGTGTCGCCGTAGCTGTAGGCGGGCCAACCGTAGTTGTTGCCCGGTTCTATCAGGTTGAGTTCATCGCCACCGTGGGGCCCATGCTCGTGTTGAAAGATGGCGCCGGTTTGCGGATGAATGGCCATGCCCTGCTGATTCCGATGACCATAGCTGAAAACCTCTGGACGGAAGCCCTCCTTCCCGGCGAAGGGATTGTCAGCGGGCACCGAGCCGTCCATACCCAGACGTACCGTCGTACCCACCGAGGTCTGCGCGGTCGGTATCTCCACGAGCCTCTCGCGTCGCTGGCCACGTTCACCCATGGTCACCAGCAGCGTCCCGCCCTCCTGAAATGCGATCCGAGAGCCAAAGTGATAGTTCGGTTCAAGCAGCGGAGTCTGCCGGTAGATCTCCTCCCGATCGACCAGCGTTGCACCTTCCAGACGAACACGCGTCAGCGCGGTCCCTCCCTTGCCCTCCTCCCGGATGGCGTGGGTGAGGTAAATCCAGCCACTCTCGCCGTAGTCGGGCGATACCGCGACATCGAGAAGTCCACCCTGGTTTTCCGCCCAGACGTCGGGCACACCGGACAGCGCTGTCGACTGGCTGCCATCCACGAGGTACATCGAACCGCCGCGCTCCGTGATCAGGGCCCTGCCGTCAGGCAGCCAGTCAACCGCCCAGGGGTGCTCCAGATTACTCACGACCCGCACGACACGAAAGGTTGCGGATTCGGAATCGACCTCGTCCAGGACGACCACCGCTTCGGGCACTGCCTTGGCTCCTGCCTCAGGCTGGGCACCGAGTGCCGGAATGGCGCCGGGCAACAGCACAAGCGCTAGCAGGCGAATCAGGGAACGTTGCATGGGGGACTTTCTCCTTCTGTCCTGGTTTGACTGAAGCCTGACTCTACGCGATCCCATGTCAGGCTGGCGGAATGAGAGCGAGGAAGCGCTCACAACACCTTACGGCGACATTCCGCGACATGGATCACTGAGGTATCCGCGCGACAACTAACGCCGCACCGACAGACCGAGGATGTCATAACTCATGGTTTCCCTCGCTTACTGCTTGCGTGGTACGACTTTACGGCCCTTAGTATAGCCGCCCTACCACCATTCAGCCTCCCGCGCCCTGCCCTGGCGAGCTCAGGGTTCATGTGGCGACTGGTACCAAGGTAGCCCTGCCCGAGCACTTTTTTCAAGCTCGGCAATCACTTGCGCCCCCAAGAGCAGGATGACCGCACCTATTTCCAGGGTAATCAGCAAGATGATAATCGTCGCCAGAGAGCCGTAGATAACGTTGACGAAAGAGACATTTTGCATGTAATACATGAGCGTCAGACGGGTGCCCTCCCAGAGAACGGCCGCAACAAATCCACCTATCACTGCCCGCGGCAGTGCGATGCGAACAATGGGCAGTACCTTGTAGATGGCACTGAACAAGATAAAGACGCTGACGAAACTGAGCGGATACAGAATGATCGCGGGCCTGTCATAGAAAAGCTCCGCAAGACCGAAAAGCAGAGTCAATGCCAGCATGCCAATGCCCAGTACCGCGATGAACACGTAGTGCATGGCGGCGGATACCCAGAAGCTGCGTAGAGGTGTATCCGGCTGTCGAAAAATAATGGCAATGGAGTCCTCCAGCCCCCGGAACGCTGCAGAACTGAAGATCAACATTACAGGAATGCCGACCAGACCAATGAGGTCCCGCGAATCCAGAAACGCCTGCACGGCATCCAGTATCAGATCAGCGTAGTTGGAGGCAAAGTGGCGCACCTGGATATGCATTACCTCCATGAGCTGGCCCTCGGGGACCAGGTGCGTCAGCATTACCCCGAGCAGTGCCAGCAGCGGAATCGCCGACAGCAGCACGTTGTAGCCAACGCCGCCCGCAAGCAATACGCCGTGGTTCCGGAAAAAATGACGCAGCACCCGCCGGCTGAAGCTCTGTGTCCGCCGGACCGTCCGGGCTGCGCTGGAAAGCATAGTGCGTGACACCCACATGCGGCTCAAATTCCAGTGAAATGCTGGTGTTGCCTACTCGGCCTACTGAAGCCTCTCAGGCGGACCGTCGTGAGCACCGCCCTCCTTCTATGTTAGTTTGTAAGGCATGGGTAACAAAACTGCGGAGGAAAAACGATGAGCAAGACAGAGTCGGTCACAGTTTCGGCAGTTTCCACTGAATTCAGCGCCAGTCGCAACTGGTTCCTGGCACTAGGCGTCATCAGCACACTGCTGGGTGCCGCTGCGATCGTGTTTCCGCTGGTAGCGGCCCTGACGATCGAGCTGCTGATTGGCTGGATCCTGGTGATCAGCGGGATCTCCGGGCTGATTCATGCCTGGCGCGCCGGGCGCTGGCACGGCTTTCACTTCTCCCTGGTCTCGTCCCTGTTTGCCCTCGGCCTGGGCATGCTACTGCTGCTTTTCCCGCGCTCGGGTATTCTGTCACTGGCATTGCTCGTAGCATTCTTTTTTATCATCACTGGCATCATGCGGATCATGACCGCCTGGCGACTGCGAGCACTGAAGGGCTGGACCTGGCTGCTGGTGAGCGGAATCATGCCACTGGTACTCGCGGTGCTCATACTGATGCTCTGGCCAGAGGCTGCCGGCTGGGTTATCGGTGTGCTGCTGGGAATAGACCTGCTGTTCTCCGGCATCACCCTGATTCTGCTGTCTACTGCAACGCGAACGTGACACCGCGACTACCCAAGCGGTGGCAAGTCTGTTGAGCGGCTCCCCAATGGCCACAGCTCTGGATCTTCTGCAATGGCCGGCCATGCTGGTGACTCTGGTTGCGGTATGGCTGGTTGGTTACCAGCGCAAGACCGAGCGCAAGCACGGATTCTGGATATTCCTGGGGAGTAACGTGCTCTGGGTTGTCTGGGGTGCCCACACGGGTGCGTGGGCACTGGTCGTGTTGCAGTTTGGGCTGGCCGCCCTCAATATCCGCGGGATCGTCAAGAACGAACCCGCAGGATGAGCGCACCACAAGTCCTGCTCACAGATGCCAGGTTACCCGCGCCCCCAGGGTACGCGGCTTGCCCCAGACCCCATAGCCCCAGTCATCACCCAGGGTGTTCTGATAGGTGAAATACTCCTCGTCAGTCAGGTTGTTGACGAAGGCCTCGAGAATGTAGCGCCCGTCCGATGATGCCCAGCTGACCTTGGCATTGGCAATGCCATAACTCTCCTGAAGAGAGTAGGGGTCGTTCTCCACCTGGAGGAAGTGATCATCCTGCCAGGAGTAGTCCGCCTGCAAGGTGACTTCCCCCGACTCGCCCATGGGAATGTAGTAGCGCATGACCGTATTGAAACTCCACTCCGGTGCGGAGGGCAGCTCTATTCCATCGTAGTCATAGAGATCACCCGCGACGGGACTGGATTGATCCGAGTCCATTTCCGTCGACAGGTAGCCGGCACCCAGGATCACCTCGAAACGTTCGCTGACCTGGGCAGTGAGCTCCATTTCCAGACCGTATCCGGTAACGTCACCGGCATTGAGAATACGGGCACCACTGGCCAGGGTGTCAAACAACTGGGCCTGGAAGCCCTCCAGCTCGTAGACGAAGGCAGCGCTGTTCAGGCGGGCGCGGCCACCCAGCAGCGAAGTTTTCAGGCCAACTTCAAAGTTGGTCATTTCCTCGGAATCCACGGGCTCGAAGGCCTCGGGAACACTGTTGTAACTGGCGGAATACCCGCCACTGCGGAAACCCGTGGACAGACTGGTGTAGACCAGGGTCTCATCCACCGGGCGCCAGTCCAGACCGATTCGGCCGGAAAAGTTCTGGTCGGATATCGAGTCCTGGACCAGAGTCGGCGTCGTGGTGGTCGGCGTATTGTAGTAGGAGATGTTCCTCACGTAGTCGTAGTCGCGTTCCTCGTCCGTGTAGCGTGCCCCCAGGACCAGCGTAAAGTCCCTGGAAAAGAACCACTCCCACTGGCCGAAAAGCGCAGCCGATTGCGTTTCGAGTGTCACATCTTCCCGGTGAGCGAAATCTATCGCTGCGGCATCGGCAAATTCGACAGCCGTCGGATTCTGCGTGCGCATGTCCCGCTCGTCATCGTAGAGGTACAGACCGACGACCCAGCTTGACACCTCATCCATCTTGTCGAGCCTGAACTCCTGGGACAGCTGCTCGGCGTCCACACTGTATTCTTCGTCAAAGAACACATCGAAACCCGGACCACTGCCGACACCATCGCCATCATCCTGGAGGTATTTTTCCAGTTCTTCATAGGCGGTAATGGAAGTCAGCTTCACACCATTTTCGAAGGCCCACTCCAGCTTTGCGGAAACCCCGAAGGTATCAATTTCGGTGTCCAGCCCACCGCTGACACTGGAGGACACGTCCTCGGGATTGAAGTCGCCACCCGCCTGTTCAATACCGGTCGTTTGAAAGGTGTTGCTGGTGCATTCGCCCCGGTGAATGCGCGCGGTGGAGCAGGTTTCGCCCCCCGGCGTCTCCTGGTAGCCCATGTGAGCAAAGCCCACACTCGCCTGATCCGCCTGACTGCCATGCACATCGAGAAGCAGCTCGGCGTCCGCACCCATATCCACTGCCAGTTTGGCGCGATAGCCCAAGCTGTCCGTTTCGTTCAAATCCTGGTCTGTGTCGACCGGAAACCCGTAATCGTTAACCGGATCGGCGTTGTTGGTCTGCCAGCCGTCGGCCTGGTTGACCTTGAGCGCGACACGACCGCGCACGCCTTCGGCAAGCGGGCCGCTCAGCATGCCCTCGAAAATCCGCTCCGAATAGCTGCCAACCTGGAAGCTTGCCGAGGCCTCCAGCTGGTCTGTTGGGTCGTTGGAAATATAATGCACCAGGCCACCCGTTGCGTTGCGCCCATACAAAGTGCCCTGGGGACCGCGAAGTACCTCCACTCTTGCCAGGTCAAACAACTGTATCGACGAGCCGGCGGGATTGCCGCGATAGACATCGTCCACGTACATCGCAACCGGCGCCTCCCAGGAATCGGAAAAATTCACCAGGCTGATACCCCGCAGGCTGATGGAGGGGCTGGAGGCCTCACCAAAGATTGCGAAGAAATTCATGTTCGGGACCTGTGCAACAATATCCAGCCCCTCTTCAAAGCCCATCTTCTTGATGGCATCGCCGGAGAATGCCGACACCGACACGGAAGCATCCTGAAGCGACTGTTCCCGCTTCTGCGATGTCACGATGATTTCCTCCATGACCGACTGGCTGGCCGAGGCAGTGCCCCCCAGGGCAAGGAGAAAAGACAAAGCCAGTGACCGGTGGAGCAAACCCGGAGACAAGGCAACAGGATAGTGGTGTGATGTTGGTTTTGATGGTTCTTGATCGGCCCTCATAGTGACGTCCTCTCATTTTTTATGCTTTTGTGATGAATTCGCTCACGCTGTGCTTATTTTTCTTATGAATGAGCGAATTCGACCTTACCATGCTCCGATACAGGATACGAACCGGGTTTGAGGTAGGGCTGAGTCGTCGTTTTGCGATCTGCGTGGTTCTGATAGCGAGGATTGCGCAGGGAGCCAGCACGCGTCGGCTGGCTCTGCTATTGCTATGGCTGGAAAGCGGCTGTGGTGGTTTTCGGCAGCATTCACTCCCTATGAGTCGCCGCTACTCCCACTCGATTATCAATGAGCTATTTTTATCTTTTATTATCAATGGCTTAATTTCCTGATAAATGGCGATACCATGAAAAATACCATGCTCAGAAATTTCTTCAAAAATATGCACACCTCTTAACGGCATAGCCCCAGAAGCAGAAGCTCAAATCAACAGTAAGGGCATTGTTGAGAGAAAGATTCCTCGTATGTACCGGCGAGAGCGGAGCTTGTTTCAACAGGCCGCCTAAGCGCGAGATTCTGCCTTTGTGAATCCGAACAGCGAGAAAGACCGAAGACTAATAGCGCAGTTGCAGAATACGCCGGGCGCCATTCAGCACAATCAGACCGATGATCAGACCAATGACCAGGTCGGGATAACGGGAGCCCGTCCAGGCGACCAATACACCGGCAAGGATAACACCCGAATTGGCGATGACATCATTAGCCGAAAAGATCCAACTTGCTTTCATGTGCGCGCCGCTATGCCGGTTTCTTGCGATGAGCACCAGACACCAGACGTTGGCCGCCAGAGCCACAAGACCAAAACCCATCATTAACGCAGATACGGGTTCGCTGCCGAAGACAAATCGCCGCCCAACTTCAGACAGGACTCCCAGCGCCAGAATTAACTGCAGCCAGCCTGACAAATGCGCCGCGCGCAGCTTGGTGCGAAGGCTGTGCCCCACCGCATAGAGAGCGACGCCATAAACCGCGGCATCGGCGAACATATCCAGGGAATCGGCAATCAAGCCGGTGGATTGCGCCAGCCAGCCTACTGTCAGTTCAACCACGAACATAACGCCGTTGATGGCCAGCAGCCACTTCAAAATACCGGCTTCGACCTGGGCGGCTGCCTCTTCGTTCTCCTTGGCCCGGGCAAGATCCTCTTCCCCCACCGGGGTGGTTTTTTCGAGCGTGGCACCCAGTCTCAGGGAGCGCATCCTCTCTTCGATGGTAGCCCCATTGTCGCCATGGAATACCCGCACCTTCCGATTCGGGGTATCGAACTCCAGTAAAACCCGGGGCTCAATACGTAAGCTTCCCCTCTGAGAGGACAGTCCATTAGTAGAGATTTCTGGCATAGTAACCCTAGGAGGTTGGTATGCGGAAATCACGATTCAGTGAGACTCAAATCGTCTCAATCTTGAAGGAAGCCGATAGCGGGATACCCGTGAAGGACCTGTGTCGCAAGCACGGCATCAGCGATGCGACCTACTACAAGTGGAAGTCCAAATATGGTGGCCTTGAGGCATCCGAGCTGAAAAGGATCAAGGAGCTCGAGCAGGAGAACGCGCGCCTGAAGCGGATGTATGCCGATCTGGCGCTCGAAAACACGGCCATGAAGGACCTGATCACAAAAAAGCTCTAGGGCCGGCCCGCAAGCGAGATGCGGTGCGTCACCTGACTGAAAGTTTTGATCTGTCGGTCAGTCGGGCGTGTCGATGTGTTGGGCTCTCTCGGTCGGCCTTTTACCGGGAAGTCGATGATTGGACCGTGCGGGACGCGGATGTCATTGCTGCCTTGGCGGAGCTGGTCCAGGATCGCCCCAGTCGTGGCTTCTGGAAGTGCCGCAAGATCCTGCGGCGCCAGGGCCGTGCCTGGAATCACAAAAGGATTTATCGGGTCTACAAGCGTATGAATCTTCACCTACGGCGTCGAGCCAAGCAGCGCCTGCCGAAGCGGCATCGCGTGGAGCTGTATGTTCCCCAGCTGCCAGATACGGTCTGGTCCGCTGACTTCATGTCCGACGCATTGTGGAATGGACGCCGCTTCCGCACCTTCAACGTGGTCGATGACTTCAATCGCGAAGTGCTTCACATTGAGATCGATACGTCGATCACCTCAGAGCGTCTGGTTAGGATATTCCAGCGGCTGCAAGAAAACCACGGTCTACCGCAGGTTCTGAGAACCGACAACGGTCCAGAGTTCTTGGGAGAGGCCTTCGTTACCTGGGCAAAGGCAGCCGGCATGGCGATACAGTATATCCAACCGGGAAAGCCGAACCAGAACGCCTACGTCGAACGATTCAACAGGACTTACCGCGAAGACATTCTGGACCAGCATCTATTCACCTCGCTGGACGACGTGCGCGAGGCAACATTCTGGTGGATGCTGGAGTACAACGAGGAGCGCCCCCATGACTCATTGGGCGACCGGACACCCGCCGAAGTGCGGCAACAAAGCGCCGGAGTCTCTACTTTTGAATTGTCCTCTTGACGGGGAAGCTTACGAATACTGTCCAGAGCCATGCGGATCATCCCCTCTTCCGACGGGCAGTCCATTTTTGGTACCCGGTAGTCACTGACATAGCCATGTTGAAAAGCCGTATCAGTATTCGCTATCCCAGAGGTGGGGGCATTGGCAACCTTCGCGCTCTGGCAGCCGTCACTGCACGGGTCAGACATCGAATAAAGCCCTTGTGGATGTACGGACGGTCACTATAAACTCTATAGCAACTATAGAGTCAATCGGAATATTGAGAGATGATAAAAATCGGCGAACTGTCGAAAGTGACTGGCTGCTCCGTGCAAACCATCCGGCATTATGAAAAGGAACATTTGATTGCCTCTGCAGAACGCAGTGAAGGCAATTTTCGCCTGTACGATGAAGCTGCCGTTGAGCAACTGCTGTTTATCAAGCAATGTCGCAGCCTGGATCTCAGTTTGCCGGAGATTCGGCAGTTGTTGGCATTAAACCGTTCGCCCGGTGCGCAATGTGATGACGTGAACCGGATGATGGATAAGCATATCGAGCAGGTGGAGGCGCGTATCCAGGAACTCACCAAACTGAACGAGCAACTGGGAATGCTGCGCCGCAGCTGCTCAAACCGTCGGACAGTGGAGCAGTGCGGCATATTGCGTAATTTATCGGCTACTCCGGCTTCGAGCGGCTGACACGCGCATTCAAAAAATCTCCCGCGCTTCCCGCGACCGGGGAATTTTTTTGTTGCCTTCTCGCCAGGACAGGTTGCCTTTGATAGAGAGGGGAAAATGGCAATTTTGTCTCAAAGCTTCCACACCCAGCATGTATCAATCCATTGATAACGCATGCGAGCCTCTCAACTATAAACATAATTTATTCTTATAAATTGACCACCACGCCCACTCCACTGATTGTCAATAAGCCAATTTCCTAATTCTATTTTCAATAGCCTATATTCCTGATAAACGGCGACAACATTAAAAACACCATACTTAGAACATCCTCAACAATGCTCGAAATAATTACCGACTGAGAGCGCGACTTAAATTGCTTCTTCTGTTTGAGGGTGATCGCCATGTTTCTATCCACGCGTCCGCGAAAGTTGCGACGATGAACTTGTAGTACTCTTCCTTGAAAAGATCCCACCAGCCCGGATCAACTTCCACTCGCTGATCTTTCAAAATCTCTTCTACGCAATTAAGGCAGATTCGCGGCGCGCCGTATGCAACGTGAGGCTCGTGGAATTCCGCGTCAAAGCAAGTCTCGACCATCCCATAGATCGCGTCAATTTCCTGAGGCGCCTGTTCAATAGTCGATTTATTGGGCTCGGTCACCTTGAGTCTGCGCTTGACCAGACTAACCTCGTCGACACCGAGCCTGTGGTCCTATTTCGATACTATATATAAATTCCTTCATCTCTAGTCAAGAGGGTCGTACTCCAAAATTCATCAACATAAATCAGGCTAATAGTTTGCAGGAGAGTTAGTTCGAATACGAAGTTCCCAGCTCTTTTAGCGCGTTATCAGCCTCGATAACCGCTCGCTCCACGGCCACCCAGGCTCCTCTCGGGTTATCAATAGCGTACTTCTTGAGATCCGGCATAATATCAACCAACTCGTTGTACATGGGAGCGGTCCAGTCTCTCCCTTTGCCATTTTCTAGCGCCATGGAAAGCTCAGCTGCCACACTTCTGAAGTGCCGAACGTGATACAGGAATCCAAGGTGGGTATTTGATGTATCGACCTCCGAATAATTTGGTGGTCAAGTCCGACACTCCCTGACCAGTTCTTGCGCGGCGTCCAGAAGGTTGTCAGATTGAGCCTGGGCTTGCGCCGCATTCCACGTCACGCTCTTTTCAGCTGAGAAAGCATGCATCGTACCTGTTACTGTTAACAGTGATATTGCGCAGAGTATAAGTAGCTGCTTCATGTCCATTCTCCTTAATAGAAGATATAAGTAGTGTAACCATTAAGATTTTTTCAACTTCCGATCCATGTGCATTTTTTTTTCACCCTATAAATAACCTGGTTTGTTTGCTTCAACAATTTATTCATGTGCCTGTTTCTATTTACATATCTGGTAATGTGTCACTTGTGCATCTTCTTATGATCGTGGGCTTTCTTGGAGCTTAGATCGCCCGAGCGCTCAACGACTTCGCCTTCGTCTGGCAGAGAAGAGCCAGCTAATCCCTTCTGCTTGCGGTGGTCGTGCTTGATGCTACCAGTCGAACCGGCCGAGACACCATCGGGCTCCTCGGAGGACGACTTCATCGATTCTGATGCAGCCTGATCGGTCGGTATCCCTTTGCCTGGCAGACCTTTACGCTTGCGGTGATCGTGTGTGCCTTGATATGTACCCTCTGACTCCGTCGAATCAACTGACGAATGCCCGCCCGGCAAGCCTTTGTGCTCACGATGATTATGTTTCGAGCCACTCTCATGGGCCACTCCTAGCAGGCTGTTGAAAAACCCTGCCTCAGGGCACGGTATTTGA